>Ga0206843_10014_pt1 | contig 73266 bp, 52 predicted proteins | sample Alteio_BWOrgCont_21_FD_152869 | JGI IMG/M metagenome (GOLD analysis project Ga0206843, IMG submission 152869) | Enriched cells from forest soil in Barre Woods Harvard Forest LTER site, Petersham, Massachusetts, United States -... | ecosystem: Environmental > Terrestrial > Soil > Temperate forest >...
CACTACCATAGCTCACCGTTAGTGAGTAGGTGCTGGTAATCGTAGGTGTAGCTGTAGGATTTTGCGCCGTTGCTGAAGATAGGTTAGGGCCACTCCATGCATACGTATTAGCGCTGCCACCAGGGTTAGCCGTGAGGTTTATCGTTGTTCCGGCGCATGCACCACCACTATTTGATGGCGCGGCAGTTGGGGTGGCGTTTACTGAAACTGTAGTAGTATATACCGTGCCGGAAGTACAACTTCCTGTAGCCACTGTTAAAGAATAGGTGGTAGTAACGGTAGGGGTAGCGGTAGGGTTTTGTGTGGTTGTTGACGACAGGCTTGCCCCACTCCAGGTATAGGTTGTTGGCGAGCCTGTGGGGTTAGCAGTAAGTGTTACTGAACCTCCGGTGCATATAGGGCTGTTATTCGTGGGCGCTGCTGATGGCGTTGCGTTGATCACTGCCGTAGTAGCATAAGAAGCAGTACAGCCGCTACCCGTGCCATTACTTACTGTTACCTGGTAGCTGCCGCTGGCAGAAGCCGGAGCAGAAGAAATGCTGGCGTTTGCAGTAGTAGCATTGTTGATAGTAACCGGGTTTAACGTAAACCAGGAATATGCGGTAACGTGTGAAGCGCCGTTGGCAGTTAATGTTAATGTGGAGCCTGCGCATATAGGGCCGTTGTTAGAAGCACTTGTAAGCGTAGGCATAGCGTTTACAGTTACAATAGCTGTAACACGGCACCCATCGCTATAGGTATACGAGATGGTAGTAGTGCCCGCGCCTACCGCAGTAACGGCGCCCGTTGATGCACCGATAGTTGCCACGGCGCCGGTGCTGCTGGTCCATGTGCCACCGGCAAGGTCGCTTAATGTGGTAGTGCCCGAACATAATGTGGTGGTACCAGAGATAGCCGCCGGGGCATCTTTAACTGTAACCGTTACCGCTGCATAGCAGCCTGTAGATAAAGTATAGGTAATATCGACATTACCGGCAGAAACACCTGAAACGATGCCCGTGGCGCCTACAGTTGCCAATGTGCCATCATCACTGGCCCATGTGCCACCACCTGCATCGGTAAGCGCTGTTGTGGTACCCTCACATGCGCTTGCAGTACCTGATATAGCGGACGCGCCAGCGCTGACCGTGAGCACTTTTGTTGCAACGCAACCAGAGGATATTGTATAAGTTATTGTGGTGGTTCCTGCAGCTACACCGGAGACGATGCCCGTAGATGAACCTATTGTTGCTTTTGCGGCAGCGCTGCTGGCCCATGTGCCGCCCGAGGCGGTATCGGTTAATGTAACGGGCGTGCCAATGCAGGCGTTTGTTCCTGAGATAGCAGATGGCATAGCATATACTGTAACGATCTTTGTAGCGCTGCAACCCGATAAGTTGTAAGTGATATTAGCAGTACCCGAGCCCACCCCGGTAACAACACCACTGGCATTCACCGTAGCTATAGTAGTAGTGCCGCTTACCCAGGTACCGCCGCCGGCATCTGTAAGCGTAGTTGTTACGCCCACACAAGCCGTACCAGTGCCGGAGATAGCAGTAGCCGATGTATTTACAGTGATCACCCTGGTAGCAGTGCAGCCAGATGAAATAGTATACGTGATGGTTGCTGTTCCTGCAGCAACGCCGGTAACTATGCCGGTAGCAGAGCCGACAGTTGCTTTTGCTGTGGCGCTGCTGGTCCATGCGCCGCCCGCCGCTGTATCTGTAAGGGCAATAGTAGTGCCGATACACACGCTCGCAGAGCCGGAAATAGCCGATGGCATTGCATAAACAGTAGCTATTTTAGTAGCTAAGCAACCTGATATAGAATAAGTAATATTGGCAGTACCAGAGCCCACCCCGGTAACTATACCCGAAGTACCTACTGTAGCTATGGCAGCGCTGCTACTGGCCCAGGTGCCGCCGCCTGCATCGATCAATGTTGTAGTAGTCCCTACACATGCTGTTGGGGCGCCGCCGATAGCTGCCGGCTGTGCATTTACCGATATTAATTTTGTGGCGGTGCAGCCCCCGGGCAAAGCATAGGTTATAGTAGTAGTGCCCGCCGCTACACCCGCGACGATACCCGTACCCGCACCGATGGTTGCTTTTGCAGTAGTGCTGCTGGTCCAGGTGCCGCCAGTTGCCCCGTCGGTCAAAGTTGTTGTTTGGCCAATACAGGCAGTAGCAGCACCTGAAATGGCCGACGGTGCGTTATTGACCGTAAATATGGCGGTAACGTAGCAGCCTGTGAGTGTGTACCTTATAGTAGTGGTATCAGCATTTATAGCGGTAACCACCCCGGAAGATGAAACGGTTGCTGAGTTTGTATTGCTGCTCAACCATGTGCCTCCGCCTGCATCAGCCAGGGCGCTTGTAAGGCCTTCGCAGGCCTGCATAGTACCAGAGATAGCAACGGGTGATGCATTGACGGTCATCGCCAATGTTTTAGTTGTAGTGCCACAGGCATTTGTAATTGTATAAGAGATTGTTGTGGTGCCAGTGGCAACACCCGTAACTATGCCTGAGGCGCTAACCGTTGCCTTTGCGGTATTAGTGCTGCTCCAGACGCCACCGGTGTTTATATCTGTGAGCGCGGTTGTAAGGCCCGCACACACGGTAGCAGCACCGGAGATGTTTGTAACTACAGGTGGTGCGGGAGTTACCGTGATGGTAATGGTGCTGCAGGCGCCGGGATTAGTAAGGCACCCGCCGTCGCCATTCGCGTAATATGTGGCTGTAGCAGTAGGGGCTATTACGATGGAGCTGCCATTGTCTACAAGCGTACCTTCACAGCCTCCGGTATACCAATACCAGTCGTCGGCGCCATTTAATGTACCAGTGGCGGTGAGTGTGGTATTAACGCCACAATTGACCGTGGTTGCTGATGCAGACAAAGCAGGCGTAGTAGGAGCTGTAGTTACCGGGCCGGCTTTCATTACCGATGCTTTATTACCGTATCCGCCATCTTCCATACCAACGACAGGTATGCCGAAGTTATCTAAAGCCAGGGAAGTGTAAGACGCCGTACCAGACGAGAATCCGGCTGTGCCATAAATAGCCCATGCGGTACCGTTAAATTTCATTATGGTAGCCTTGTTGCCATTCCCGGCATCGTTATATGCTACATAAGGCACATTGTTGGCATCAATTACGATGTCAGTATACGATGCTGCACCTGCAGATAAGCCTGTAGCACCTACTACTACCCAACTCGTGCCGTTAAACTTCATTACGGTAGCTTTATTGCTGCTGCCGGCATCGCTGTATGCTACATAAGGGATGCCATTGCCATCGATGGCCAGGGAAACATAAGTGGAGGTATTCGCAGAAAATCCGGCTGTACCTACAACCACCCAGGCCGTACCTGTATACTTCATCACGGTTACTTTGTTACCGTTGCCTGCGTCTTCGAAAGCTACGTAGGGTGTTCCGCCACCATCAATGGCCAACGAAGTATAGCTGGCGGTGCCGGATGAAAAACCTTCGTTGCCTACTAAAACCCATGAAGTACCATTGAACTTCATTACGGTAACCTTATTAGGATACATATAATAGAGGTCTACAAATGCTATGTATGGCGTGCCACTGTTATCAAGGGTCAGCGAGGTATAGGTAGCCCCGCCCGGTGAGAAGTTTTGTGTGCCTACATACCCCCAACTACTTCCATTATACTTCATTACCGAAGCCTGGTAACCATCCTGGTAGCCAAGGTATGGTACACCACTGCTGTTAATAGCAAGTGATGAATACAAGTTTTGGCCTGCGGTAAACTGTGCGCTGCCAACAGTACTCCATGCTCCGCCACTAAACTTCTGAACAGTGCCCCTGGTATTATTGTCGAGATAAGCAATATAGGGCACGTTGTTAGGATCTATTGCAAGGGTGGTATAAGACGCGCCGGAACTGGAGATGCCGGAAGCCGTACCTAGTTTATAAAAGGTGGTGCCGGTGTTAGTGGCATCATTACAATCTTTATTATTTATCACATACCCTGCTGGTTGGGCACATGCCACTGTGCTGACCGATGGATTGCCCCAGCCATCACCATCTGCATCCTGGTACCAGGTGGTAGGAGTTTTTATCGTGGCTGTTACAAATCCGCAAAGACCTTGTGATGAGAAGCAATTATTTTCTCCACGGCAGTAATAAATTGTAGTGGCGCTGACGCTGGTAGTTACTGATGTGCCGGCGCCAATATAAGTGCCGCCGCAGCTGCCGCTGTACCATACCCACGAAGTAGCATCGTTAAGGCTGCCGCTTGCTACACTAAGCGTAGCCGAACCAGCAGCACAGCTTACCGAGGGAGAAGCTGACAAAACAGGTGTGGAGGGTGAGTTGATTATGGGGCCGAGGGCCATTACTGAAGTTTTATTGCTGTTTGCCCCGTCTTCGTATACGATAACAGGTACGCCATTATACAAAGCCATATCGATATATGATGCTGACCCTGCAGTTATACCTGCACTAAGCACATTTGCCCATGCAGTACCGTTATACTTCATAACGGTAGCTTTGTTACTGTTTCCAGCGTCGTTGCAGGTGACATAAAGTGTGCCGCCTGCATCGGCGCAAAGTGTGATATAGGTGGCTGCACCCGCAGAAAAACCTGCAGCGCCCACAAGTACCCAGCTTGTACCGTTAAACTTCATTACGGTAGCCTTGTTACCGTTCGATGCATCGTTAAAGGCCACATAAGGCACATCGCTGCCATCTATAGCTAATGAGGTATATGTAGCTGTGCCTGAAGAGAAACCAGCGCTGCCCACATTTACCCAGCTGCTGCCGTTATACTTCATTACAGTAGCCTTGTTGCTGGTGCCTGCGTCGGCATAAGCAATGTATGGTACACCTGTGCTGTTTAATGCCAGCGAAGTATAGGTAGCCGCACCTGCAGAAAAACCAGGGGCGCCTACATTGGTCCATGAGCCACTGCTGTATTTCATTACCACAGCTTTGCTGCTATACATATAATAGTTATCGCTGTAGGCAACATAAGGAACTCCTGCACTGCTGATAGCAACCGAGTTATAGAATGCCTGCCCCTGTGAAAAACCGCCGGAGCCTATTGTGGTCCATGCACCACCAGTATATTCAAGTAGTGTGGCCCTATCACCATTATTCCCGTCCTGGAAGAAAAGATAGGGATTGCCGCTGGCATCTATCGCCAATGAGTTATAGTTTGCTTGTCCGCCGGTAAAGTCTGCGCCACCCAGGTAAGACCATGCCCCGCCCGAATATTTCATTACCGATCCTTTGGTGTTATTATCGAGGTAGGCTATATAGGGTGTGCCATTGGCATCTACTGCAATAGAGGTATATGTAGCTGAGGTTGGCGATATAGCTGCGTTGCCTGTATATGTCCAGCTGCCTGTATTTACGCTGGCATCATTACAGTCCATCTTGTTTAAAACATAGCCTGATGGCTGCGTGGCGGACACAGTTGAAACCGCGGAGTTGCCCCAGCCATCGCCATCAGCATCCTGGTACCATGTTTGGGCCTGGGCAGTAAATGTAATAAAGACACTAACCAGGCTGAGAAACAAGTCTGGAAGTACTTTTGCCCTAATGATCGCTTTACTGTTTTTCATTGACTTATTTGCCTGCACTGTAATGGTTTATATGGCAGAATGCTATTTCAAATCGTAATCTGCTTCTACATTTTTCATTGATTTATCATTCATCTGCATTGCATAGGTTATATGCAACTTGCCCTCATGAGCATTGAAATGATTGTCGCCATCGAGGTCTACTTTAAAACGGCGGATAGCATTTGGGGTATAAACACCAACACCTTTTACCAGCTTCACCTGGGTTGATTTGCCACCCGGAGAAACGTAATCGACAGTTATATCTCCGTATACCGACATAGAGCCAGTGCGCTTAAATGTAAAGCTGAGCTGTGGCTGTTTATTTTCGTTGGGCGCTACTGCAATATCTGCCAGGCTTACATTACCGTCATAATCTCCTACCCGTATTATAGTAGGAATAGTGATGCCAAATATTGGTTTCAATTCTATAGATATTGCGGCTGAATCTTTCTTAGTCTTTTCTCCCAGTGGCTTTTCTTCCGGCACCGCCCTGAAATAAAGATGCGACCGGTATTCTCCGGGCTTCAATTCGTTTGTTTTTACCAGCTGCATTTTCACCACCTGGGCTTCGTTTGGTGCAAGAATTACCTTACGCGGGAAAAAACGAAGAAACGGGTCAGCGAAGTTCTGCCCGGGTTCCGGTGTTGTTATTTGCTCAAAAGATCCGTCCTCATTCATTTTTATATTCTGTACAGATATTACATAGGTTGCGGTGTCCTTGCCAACGTTGGCAAGGTTGATCTCCTGGGATTTTTTTGAACCTTCAAATACTATTCGCAGCGGAGATATGAGCAGGTCGCCCTGTGCATTTGCCTTCGCGCCGGAAAACATGATCACCATTCCGCAAACAAAAGACCTGATCGCTAACTGGAAAGCATAGCAAGCTCCCTGACTAGTAGATTTAATCATAATTATTTTTTTATGTTTAATATAATTTAGCTGAAAGTCTATGATATGACTTTCGTATTGGTATATCGTATCCCGATTAATTATAGTTTACTGTCACCGGCACGGCAGTAGCATTTGTATATGTTCCGGAATGCTGTCCGGCAGATACACTTAACGATGCGCCTACAGTAAGTATTTGTGTGCCACTCACACTTAATAACCCTGTGGCCGAAGGACTGCTTGTAAACGAGGCCACCGTCATACTGGAAGAAGCCGGCCCTGAAATAACAGCGCTCGACGGTAAAGTTATTGCGTAAGTGTAGTTTGGCGCTCCGGACACTGTGAAAGAAGCAGCAGAAACCGTTCCTGCCGTTGCGGGTAGCGTTACACCGGCACCAGTTGTTGACCGGGAACTTGCGGGGTTGAGTACTACTGTACCCCCTGCGCCTACCGCCACCGCTGCGTTACCAAAATTCATGTCTACCGTTTTTGCAAGAGACACCGGCGCTATCACATTTGCAGAGACAGATGCAGTTGCAGTTGCCTGCGCACGCGAAACATTAGTACCGGCAAGCATTACAGCGATACAACTTATTGACAGAAAGCTTACTTTTTTGATGCCTGTGATTTTCATTTTTTCAATGTTTTTGTTTCGCGATAACTGCTATACAATTATCGCCACATTAATCTATATTATTAAATTAATGCCACAAGTTAACACCTCAAAAACATTTTTTCGAACGTTATTAACAACTCAAAAGTAAATAAATTTTTATAATTATCTATAAAATAGTGAATAATTATTAAAAAAAATCTGAACAACGGCCATTTTATCCGCTTTTACCAAAAAAAATACCAGGATTTCAAAGAACTTATAAAAATTATAGCAATTAGTTTACTTCGCTCAGGCGGGTAAGATGTTTTGTCTTGCTAAACATCTTTTGCAGTGACGAGCTTATTTTATCAAGGTCGTCTTCACCTTTTATCACATAATCAAACGCACCGGATTTAAGAGCATTGATGGCTATCTGCATATCTCTTTGGCCAGATATCAGTATAAGATAGATATCGGGGTTGAGCCTATTGATCTTTTCAATTACTTCCAGCCCGTTGTAAGGCCTCATATCATAATCAAGAAAAATAATATCGGGTTGCAGATTTAGTTTATTGATGCAATCAAGTCCGTTATCGAACAGGATATTGTCTTTAAAACCGAGATTTTTCAAATGCTGGCTATAACGCATCCTGCAAAAAGGGTCGTCATCTACTATGAAAAATTTCGGAAGCTTTGGGGTTTGCATATTCTTTGTTTTGAATTATATTTGCCAATAACATGCCACTTATTCAATTTTGCTGATAATCAGCGTTTTATAAATTGATTAAGCAAAATAGATTCCATCAACTAGATGATTTTTCCATTAATTGGAATTGGGAAATAGAAATTTTTAGTACATTTATTTAAAATTTCCATGTTATGGAGCATTTCAAAATTTTTATAGTTGAAGATGATCCGTGGTACGGCGAGATCTTGGGATATCATCTTTCTCTGAATCCCGATCATGAGATACACCGGTTTTTAACCGGTAAAGAATGCCTTGCCGCTTTAACTAAAAAGCCAGGGCTTATAACTATAGATTACTCTCTCCCTGACATGAACGGAGTGGAGCTGCTGAAGAAGATAAAGCAGCACGATCCACATATTCCCGTTGTAGTTATCAGCGGACAGGAGGATGTGAGCACTGCGGTAGACCTGCTGAAACAGGGAGCATCGGATTACTTCATTAAGGATGACAATACCAAGGAGCTGCTGTGGAATGCGGTAAACCGTATAAAAGACCACCAGTCGCTGGTAAAAGAGGTGGAAGACCTTAAAGAAGAGCTTGGCCAAAAATATGAGTTTGACAAAGCGATAAAAGGTAACAGCCCGTCTATACTAAGGATATTTTCTTTATTAGAAAAAGCTTCGCGAACAAATATCAATGTATCTATTACGGGAGAAACCGGAACAGGTAAGGAAGTAGTGGCAAAAGCCATTCATTACAACTCTGATAGAAAGAAGAAGCCATTTGTGGCCGTGAACATGGCTGCGATACCGCGAGAGCTGATAGAGAGCGAACTCTTCGGGCATGAAAAAGGTGCGTTCACAGGTGCACAAAACAGGAAAGCCGGGAAGTTTGAAGAAGCTAATAAAGGCACCATTTTCCTTGATGAGATTGCAGAGCTGGACCTGAGCCTGCAAAGCAAAATACTACGTGTACTACAGGAAAGAGAAGTAGTAAGGGTAGGTGGCAGCGAACATGTGGGCCTTGATGTGCGGGTAATTGTAGCCACGCATAAAAACCTGGCTGATGAAGTAAAAAAAGGAACATTCAGAGAAGATCTTTTTTACAGGATCATGGGATTGCCGGTAAATCTGCCGCCGCTTAGAGAAAGAGGCAACGATATTTTGCTGCTAGCCAAATACTTCCTCGATGAGTTTACGAAAGCCAATAAACTAGGCACCATAAATATTTCTCCGGAAGCTAAGGAGAAATTTATGAAGTACCCTTATCCTGGTAATGTGAGAGAGCTTAAAGCCGTGATAGACCTTGCTGCGGTGATGAGCGATGGGAAACAAATAGAACCTTCTGACATTTACTTTGCATCATCTAACTCGAGTGAAATATCTGTAGCTGAAGAAAAGACGATGAAAGAATATACCTCTGATATCATTGTACATTTCCTGAGGAAGTATGATAACAATGTGATAAAGGTTGCCGATAAGCTGGACATAGGCAAGTCGACAATTTATAAGATGATACAGAATAAGGAAATTACGATGAACTAACCTGGCATGGCTTCGGAACAATTGCAGAACGAACTTGAGGATAAAACGGCCGCACTTGCTGCAGCCGAAGAACAGATAGTAAAGCTACATGAGGAAATAAAAAGGCTCAAAGGAAACGGGGGCACAGCTAATGGCATACAGCACGAACCAGACGACGCCAATAACCGGCTGACAGAGCTGATCAATAACCTGGATACGGGTGTGATAGTAGTAGACGAGAACAGGAAAATAGTCCTCATTAATCAAAGCTATTGCGACCTGTTTGCCATAACCGCCGATCCTTCCTCTTTGATCGCATCTAATGGCGCTCAAATTCTTGACTCCATAAATGTTTCATTCAGCGATCCGGCAGAATACCTTTCCAGGGCTGAAAAACTTATTGCCGAGAAAAAGCCCGTATTAAAGGAAGAAATAAAGATGGCCAATGGCCGGGTATTTTACCGGGATTATATACCTGTGTTTTTCAATGGCAACTATCGTGGGCACATGTGGCAGTTTACTGATGTAACGCCGCATAAAACCATTGAAGAGACACTTGATGCACAGCGTAACTTTTATGAGCACGTGCTGAATAATATACCTGCGGATATTGCGGTATTCAGCAAAGAACACCGCTACCTGTTCCTTAACCCTATAGCCGTAAGCAAACCAGACCTAAGGAAATGGATGATAGGCAAGAATGATGAAGAGTATTGCCTGTATACCAACAAACCCTTGTCTATTGCTGAAAAAAGGCGGGAGCTATTTAATGGAGTAAAGGATGCAAAGGTGCAGAAAGAGTGGGAAGAGAAGCTGGTAAAGCCTGATGGCAGCACAGAATACCACCTGCGCAAAATGTACCCTGTAATAGATGATAATGGCGAGGTGGATATGGTGATAGGCTATGGCATAAACATTACCACTATAAAGAAAATACAGGAGCAGATAAAGATAAGTGAGAAGCGATACCGCGATATATTCAACTTTAGCCTGGCGTGGATATGCACCCACGACATGCAGGGCAAAATAGTGAGCATCAATAAGGCGGCATGTGAGATACTGGAGTATACCGAAGAGGAACTTGTAGGTAAAGGCATAGAGGAGATGATACCTGAGCGCCTGCGCTCGCAATTTTCTGACACCTATCTTGCGAAAATAACTGAGGAAGGAAAGGCTGAGGGTATCATGAGCATACTGAGCAAGGGCAAGAAAAAGGCGTTTCTCCTTTACCAGAACCACCTGGTCAGCGAGCCGGGCAGTGAGCCATACGTAATAGGTTTTGCCCAGAATATCACCGAGCGCATACACGCCGAAGAAGCGCTGAAACGCAGTGAAGAGAAGTACCGGGGCATCATAGAAAATATGAACCTGGGCATGACGGAGATAGATAACGAGGAGCGCATAGTATACGCCAACCAGCGCTTCTGCGCTATGAGCGGCTACGACCTCGAGGAGCTTGCCGGCAAAAAGGCTACAGACCTCTTCCTGGAAGGAACGCACCTGCGGATGGTGAGTAACCATATCTCGCAACAGCAGCCGGGCCGCAGCCAGAGTATTGAAGTGGCCGTTAAAACCAAGAATGGCGAAAATAAATGGTGGCTGATAAGTGCGGCACCGATACTGAACCCGGATGGAAGTGTGAAGGGCACCATAGGCATACACCTGGATATTACCAAGCAGAAAAAGCTGCAGCAGCAGCTTAGGGAAGCCAAGCTGGATGCGGATAAATCGTCGAAGTCGAAGGACGTGTTCCTGACCAATATGAGCCATGAGATACGTACGCCACTTAATGCGATCATGGGCCTGGGGAAACTACTGGGCAAGAGCGATATAACCACCCAGCAGAAATCTTACCTGAATGGCATAGAAAGCGCAGCGGAGAACCTGCTGGGCATTATCAACGACCTGCTGGACTTCTCTAAGATAGAGGCCGGTAAGATCACTATAGAAAATATCAGCTTTAACCTGGAAAATATCTGCCAGCAGATCGTAAATATACTGACGCATAAAACGGAAGAAAAGGGGCTATTGCTTACTTACCAGGTAGATGAACGTATAGCGCCGGCACTACTTGGCGACCCATACCGCATAAACCAGGTGTTTATGAACATGCTGAGCAATGCCATCAAGTTTACGGAGCATGGGTCTATTTCGTTGAATGCTCAGCTGATAGAGGAAAAAGAGGAGGAGCAAAAGGTGGTGATCACCATAAAGGATACCGGTGTGGGTATAAAGGAAGAGTATATAGACAAGCTGTTTGATAAGTTTACCCAGGAGGATGAAACGGTGGTGCGGAAGTTTGGCGGCACTGGCCTGGGCATGAGCATTACCCGGCAACTGATGGAACTGATGGGGGGCAGTATACAGGTGGAAAGCCAGAAAAATGTGGGCACAACTATTATACTCAGCTTTAACTTTAAGATAGGTGTGTCGAGGGTGATAGAGAAGAAGAAGACCATAAAGAATGATACGAGCAACATAAGCGGCAAGAAGATACTGCTGGTGGAAGATAATAACCTGAACCGGCTGCTGGCGCATACTATACTTACGGAATATGGCGGCATAATTACCGAGGCTGTAAACGGCGCAGAAGCCGTGGAACTGATGAGGGATAACACCTATGACGTGGTGCTGATGGACATACAGATGCCGGTGATGGATGGCATACAGGCTACCAAGATCATACGGAAGGACATAAATACCACCACCCCTATAATAGCGCTAACTGCCAATGCCATAAAGGGCAAGCTGGAAGAATACCTGCAGGCGGGCATGGATGACTTCATCTATAAGCCATATGACGAGATAAAGCTTGTGAACCCGATCTCTAAATGGATCAATAAAATGCCGCTGGCGGCTGGCGGTGCGCGGGCAACGGAAGAGGTGAGCCATGTGGCGCCTGCGGCGCCTGTACAGGAAACTGTGATAGCAGCACCATCGCCTACCGCGGCAAAACAACCGGTTGTGCTGGAGGAGGTGGACTTGAGCGGCCCGCTATATGACCTGACGACCTTAAAGAACATAGGCAGGAATGATATGGGCTTTATTACCAAGATGCTGCAGCTATTCGTAGAGGAAACGCCACCGGCAGCACATAAGATAAAGGAAGCATACGATGCCGGTGATTTTGCTACGGTAAAGTATCTTGCTCATCGTATGAAGCCATCTATAACCAATATGGGGATATTGAGCATTAAGAACGAGATATTGCAAATAGAGCTGCAGGCCGAAAAAGCCACCCGAACTGCTGAACTGGACAACTTTGTACATAAGGTGTATACGGTGGTGGATGCGGTGGTGGCTCAGCTGAAGCTGGAGTATACGTTGTAATGCGTTTCTGAACCTAATGGCAATTTCATTTGATCAGATCTTTTCATCATCGTCATAATGCGATACCTTCGGCATCGTTCTTCTATTTTGTATCGTTTTTTGCTATAAATGTGTGATGTCTTCAGCATCATGACATGTTTTTGGCGAAACCTGTTGCTTTCGCGTATAATCCATTCTTATAATGAAACGCCATCAATAATACCAAAAAAGACATCCCCCTTGCCCCTTCGCTCATGCACATAACCACGCCACAAGGGGTATACACCATCAAAATCGTTTAGCTTAAGAACCTAAATTCATCTTTTTGATAACCGGCTATTATTACACCAGATCTACAACGGGTACATATATAAAAGTGGGGAGGACTTCCCTATTTTTTACTAATTGTATTAGTTTTCATGATATTCGCAAATTTTAGTGTGTTGGTCCCAAACCAGGGATGCAGCACATTACTTTCTCCACCGTCACACGCTATAGACCTGGAATTTTGAGAGAAAATGGAACCAGCCATGGATAAGGTTTTCAGGGTGTTTTTGGGGGAGCGGCCTCTATCTTTTTTCTGCTATGTTTTTTGCTATGAAAGTGATTATTTTAACCGCAGCGACGCAAAGCTTATATATATCATATATTTAATTAAATGTCTTAATTTTAAATTACAGGAAAATTACAGCTATTAAATCTGAATGAGAACTATGACTCCGGTACGAGCTGCGCGAGGCTACTAAAGATCGCCCGCTACAAGAAATTGTGGCTTTACGATGAATTGCGCAGGGCAACCGCAAGGGATTGCCCCATAGGGAATTGTGGTTCCGGGTGAATATGTGGGCAATCGAAACATATTGCCTCTATACGCCTAACTACTTTGCTTGTATGCGTAAAAAATACTAAAATATACCCACTCCCAAATTTGGATTTTTCTTTTCCTATTTCTATGTTTTAAAATTATTTCCATTATTTATCCAATATCCATAAAATGGAAAATTCATCCTTTTTTGGGAATAATTGAGCATGCACCAAAGGGAAAGTGTATTGAAAATCAATTGTTTGCATTTTTGGCATATCGTTGGTAATGTACTATGCAAACTTAAACAAACTCAATACTCAAACGCTCAACTCAAACTTAAAAGAAACAAAATGAAAAATCTAATAAAAACTATCGTCACCACAGCAGCAGTATTAGGATGCACTTCGTCGTCTTTTGCACAGGCAACAGCTACGGCATCTTCATCTGCTACCATTATCACCCCTATTTCCATTGCCAAAACAGTGGACATGAACTTTGGTAATCTTGCTGTTTCGGGTACTTTGTCTGGTACAACTACCCTGGCGCCTGCAGGCACACGCACTACGGGCGGCGCAGGTGGTGTAACCCTGCCGGCTACTACCGGTACTGTTTCCGCAGCAAGCTTTACGGTAACGGGCCAGGGTGGCTACAGTTATATTATCACCCTGCCTACGAGCTGCACACTTACTTCAGCGGGCCATACAATGATCATGGGTAGCTTTACCAGCAGCCCATCGGTGACCGGCCTTTTGGCACCTGGAGGCACACAAACACTTACCGTAGGCGCAACCCTAACCGTATCGGCTGCACAAGCCGCAGGAACCTATACCAATGCAGCCGGGGTACCGGTTACCGTAAACTATAACTAAAATGAAACTGCTATATAAACTGCTTCTTACAACAGTTGTTGTATCGGGGCAAGCGATAAACTCACTTGCCCAAAATAATGCGACTACAGCCAGCGCCTCGGCAGCGGTGATAACGCCAATAACCGTAGTTAAAAATGTAGATATGAGCTTTGGCAACATGGCAGTATCTCCATCAACTCCGGGATCAGTGATGCTATCGCCATCGGGTATACGCAGCACCGGTGGCGCAGGCGGGGTAACGCTCCCGGCAACTACCGGCACCGTATCTCCCGCAAGCTTTACCGTATCTGGCCAGGGTAATTATACATTTGCAATAACGCTTCCAACGTCCTGCATCATCAATGATGGCAGTGGCAATACAATGACAGGTGATGCTTTTACCAGTAACCCTGTATCTACCGGCATATTAAATATCTCAGGCACAAGGATATTAAATATAGGAGCTACTCTAAACCTGAGCGCGGGCCAGCATCCCGGGGCATATACCAATGTAAGCGGGCTGCCGATCACTGTAAATTATAACTGACCTCTCCCCCCAACCCCTCCACAATGAGAGGGAGATATGATACCAATTGGAAGGCTGATGCGAAAGAATTTAGTATCTATGTGTTGCATTCCACCCACTCTAGGTTGGCCTCCTCTTGTTCCCACGCTGTTTCTACGGTAGCTATTGTTATTATTCACCAGGGTTATGTAATGGCAATTTCTTGAGCTCGCCTTCCGAAATCTTCCTTCTGGCATTGGATCATCCTTGTTCAGACAGGCTTTTTAAAGGTTCTATATCTGAAGTAGCTAAATAATGTCCACCCAACGGAAAAAATTTCCGAAATATGGACATTATTTTATTTGTGGCAAGCCACAAGTGATTGATCTTCAATCTATATTTTTTTGGCACGCCGTTAGCATATTATTAACAAACAAACCACTCAAAACACCTTAAAAACACACAAATGAAAAACCTCATCAAGACCATTGTAACAGCATCTGCAGTATTAGGGTGCGCTTCATCAAGCTTTGCCCAGGCAAGTGCAACGGCATCTATCAACACCACGGTTATCACCCCCATCGCTATTACCAAAACCACAGACCTGAATTTTGGTAATATAGCAGTATCTGCAACACTTGCCGGTACAGCTACCCTGGCCCCGGCAGGCACACGCAGCACAGGTGGCGCCGGTGGCGTAACACTACCAGCTACCACCGGTACCGTTACGGCTGCGGCCTTTACCGTATCTGGCCAAGGTAATTATTCTTATATTATCAGCTTGCCAGCAAGCTGCACGATCACATCGGCAGGGCATACAATGACGATGGCCTCTTTTACCAGCAACCCATCAGCAACCGGCCTTCTTAGTGCAGGCGGATCGCAAGCACTGACTGTAGGCGCTACACTGACAGTAGCTGCTGCACAACCAGCGGGTACTTATACCAATGTAACAGGTGTGCCAGTAACGGTAAACTATAACTAAGCTACGCAATCAACCCAATAATAAACCTTCTGCATGCGTGCAGAAGGTTTTTTGCTTTTAACGGTTTATTACTTATCATCTACACTACCTCCCTTACTGATAACAATCTAAAAACTTAGTGCAGAATAATCCATATTTTGGAAAAAACATCCGGCTCATAGACTATCTATTTAATAGAAATGCTAATAATTGATTGATTATCAATGAAATAAAAATTTGGCACGTAGTTGGTTATATACCTAACAACAAAACAACCATAACCACTCAAACACACACCAAATGAAAAACCTCCTCAAAACCATCGTAACAGCAGCAGTAGTATTAGGATGCACCTCATCGGGCTTTGCCCAGGCAAGTGCAACGGCATCTATCAACACTACGATTATCACCCCGATCGCTATTGCTAAAACCGCAGACCTGAATTTTGGTAACATAGCCGTATCTGCAACACTGGCAGGTACAGCTACACTGGCTCCTGCAGGTACCCGCAGCACAGGCGGCGCAGGCGGCGTAACGCTACCAGCTACCACCGGTACTGTTACAGCAGCGGCCTTTACCGTATCTGGCCAAGGCAATTATTCTTATATTATCAGCTTGCCGGCAAACTGCACGATCACATCGGCAGGGCATACAATGACGATGGCATCTTTTACCAGCAACCCATCTACAACCGGCCTTCTTAGTGCAGGCGGATCGCAAGCACTGACTGTAGGCGCTACACTGACAGTAGCTGCTGCACAGCCAGCGGGCACTTATACCAACGTAACAGGTGTGCCAGTAACAGTAAACTATAACTAAGCTACGCAATCAACCCAATAATAAGCCTTCTGCTGCATGCAGGGGGCTTTTTGCTTTATATAACGAGAAAGTAAAGACCAGCCTTTACTTTTGGCTTAACTTTGGACTGCCCCACATGAAGCAGCTATTCTTTAACCTAACACTGGCTTTCCGAGCTATACGTACCAATAAGCTGCGTTCGGCGCTGACCATTGCTATCATAGGGCTGGGTATTATGGCGCTAATTGGTATTCTTACATCCATCGAGGTAATGAGGGCCAGTGTATATACCAATTTCAGCAGCATGGGTGTAAACACCTTCAGGATAACCAGCGATATAATAAAAAGCAAGCGGCACCGGGGAGGGGGTATGAATATAAGTGTAGCCGAAGGGCAAAACATAACCTATGAAGAGGCACGGGCGTTTAAGGACCGGTTTCACTTTCCGGCAACTGTGGGTATTTCTATGACAGGCACCGGGGTTGCGACAGTACACTACGGATCGGCTAAAAGCAACCCCAATGTGCGGGTGACAGGTGTTGACGAATCTTACCTGACCGTTTCGGACTCAAAAATAGAATATGGAAGAAATTTCTCGGGCTCAGAAATATTATCGGGTAATAATACGTGTATATTGGGTAACGGGATAGCCCAAAAGCTATTTAAGAATAACCATGCTGACGCCATAAACCAGGTAGTATCTGTAGGCGACGTGAAATGCAGGGTGATAGGCGTGCTGGAGGCAAAAGGCGGCAGCATGATGATGAATGCGGACAACGTGGTGATGATACCGCTAAACACGGCAAGAGCGCTCTACGGAGGCGACAACTCTTACCTGCTAAGCGTATTAGTACCGGATGTAAAGATCAAAGACATAGCGGGTGAAGAGGCAGAGGGGCTGTTCAGGGTGGTGCGCAAGCTGCCGCTGGGCGCGAAAAACAATTTTACCGTGGTGCAAAATAGTGAAATAGTGACTGTGGTGATGAACAGCATCACCTATATAGGCTGGGCGGCTGTGATCATAGGTATCATCACGTTGCTGGGATCTGTGATAGGGCTGATGAACATTATGCTGGTATCGGTAGCCGAGCGCACACGGGAAATAGGGGTGAGCAAGGCGCTGGGTGCGCGCTCATCGTCGATAAAAAAGCAGTTTCTTACAGAGTCTATCATGATCAGCCTTATGGGTGGCGTGGTGGGTGTGATACTGGGTATGCTGATGGGCAACCTGGTGGGTATATTTTTCAAAGTGGGCTTTATTGTGCCCTGGCTGTGGATAGGGGTTGGGGTGTCGCTGTGTGCGGTTGTGGGTGTGCTTTCGGGTATTTACCCGGCAATCAAGGCATCCAAACTGGACCCTATAGTAGCGCTCAGGTATGAATAACAGCGGCTTTTTGTGGCCGCAAGAGGCAATTTGAGCGCATTACCCCTTGAAAACCTGCGTTATCCATCGGTTAAATCAGCTAACACAGCATGCATTAATGAATTAATCATTATTTTTGTTTGTAATCAAAAAAAGTATGTCGTTAAGAAGTGCATTCCTGTTTTTGTCTGCGGCATTCTTTACATGCTTTGTATTGCGGCCGACGCCTTGTATTGCACAATCCTTCTATTTCAGTGTGGGTACAAATAAGGCCTCATACAGCCCGTCTACCATACATGTAAGCCAAAGCGAGCTAGGCAACAGCTACGACCTTGTGCATGTAAAAGCGGATAATAAGACACACGCGCCATTCTCGATATACCAACTTAATTACCGGCTGGGGTATTATTGCAACTATGAGCAAACGCTGGGCATTGAGTTTAACTACGACCCGGTAAACTACCATGTGAAAGACGGGCAGAACGTAACGCTGTCGGGCATGGTAAACGGCATACCTAAAGTGAACAGAACCATCAACTTTTCGGCAAAAAACGGGTACCTATATAAGTATGACGGAGCAAACCTGATGCTGCTGAATATTGTAAAGCGGATAGATGTATACCATACCAACAATAAGAAGATCAGGGTTGATGCCATACTGAAAGGCGGCGTAGGCCCTGTGATGCCGCATGTGCAAAACAGCCTGCCGCTGGATGCCTTTGATAACCCGCAACTGGAATGGGGAGGATGGAATGCGGGCTTTGAAACAGCGGTGCGGGTTTCTATTTACAAATATGGGTTTGTAGAAGTGGCCGGCAAGTATGACTATGCAGAATTCAGCGGCATCAATACTTACCAGGGCACTACGAGCCAGAAGCTAAGCACTTATGAAGGCATAGCAAGCATTGGCGTGGCGATACCTACCAGGAAGCATAACCCGCTGTTTTATGCACAAACGATAGTTACTATAATACCTGTGTTTGTAGATAAAAAAGATAAGGAAGACAAGCAAAATGCAAAGGATAGTACGCTTACATCGGACTTTCCGGCGCTGACAGATATACCGGAATTCTCGGAAATAGCTGACCGCGATGAGAAACATAAGTCGCGCGATAGTCTGGCGCAGGCGATGCGCACCTATTATGACTCCGTAACTGCAAACGAGCGCAAGAAGGATAGCATAATGACCCGGGAGATGAACGACAGCCTGAATACACCGGCTAAAGCACCAGCGAATGAACCTGCTGCAAACAAGGGTGGCAGCATAAATGTAGACAGCCTGGAAAATAAACTGATGCAGCAAGGCAACGCCGCCCCAGCCCCACCTGTGGTGCAGCCGACTATGAGCAAGAAAGACCTGAAGCGGCTGGAAAAACAACAGAAGAAAGACAAGAAGAAACTAGAAAAGCAGCAGGAAGAGGACAAGCAAAAGAAAGACGCCGAAGAAAAAGCGGCGAAAGAAAAGGAAGACGGTCCTAAAACTGATAACGCCGATAAAAAGGAAACCAGCACAGAGGAGAAGAAAGCTGATACCCCACCACCTGCTGAGACCGAGAAAAAAGAAGCCCCGGCAGATATTCCGCCATCGGCGGATCCTGATAAAAAGTAGAGATCGCGGCTACCCTTCGTAGCCTACATCTTCGAGAAGGTTGCGGCCATCTGCTGCGGTTGTGGCCAGTACGTCGCAGCGGTTGTTCCACTTGTTGTCGGCATGGCCCTTTACCCAAACGAATTTTATGCGATGCTTTTTGTGCTGCTCTAAATATTGCTTCCAGAGGTCTGCATTTTTTTTGCCCTGGAAACCTTTTTTTACCCAGCCGAAAACCCAGCCTTTCTCTACGGAATTTACTACGTAAGCTGAATCGGTGTAAATGGTGATGTCGAGACCATCGCGCGTGAGGAGTTGAAGCGCGGCTATCACCGCCATTAACTCCATGCGGTTATTGGTAGTATGCTTGTAGCCCTGTGATATTTCTTTTATCGTAGTGCCCCAATGCAATACTGCACCATACCCTCCAGGGCCGGGGTTGCCACGTGCTGCGCCATCTGTATATATTACCAGCATTGTTTGTTTAAGTTAAAAGCCAAAAGTTAAAACCAAAAAGTTTGTATTACTTAATAAAGACGCCGATTGTTTTGTCCGGAAAATTACGTATTTGTAAAATGAGGGGCCCTTTTTGGGCTTTAACTTTTGACTTCCTTAGTTATTCCCACTTAAATACCTTTCCGGCGACTGCATAGATGATGACACCCCAAACGAGGAGTGCCAGAATATCGAGCCTGATGGTCCAGAAATTAGCGCCCTCGAAGGACATTTTGCGCAAGGCATCATTGAGGAAACTAAGCGGCAATGCTTTGCAAAAGGGCTGCATCCAAGCGGGGAAATTATCTGTAGAAAAGAAGGTGCCGGCGAGCAGCATCTGCGGCATAACAATGAGATTAGAGACAATGGGTATGGTAGCATCGCTCTTGGAAACGCTGCCAACTATAAATCCAAAGCCCATGAAGATAAGTATAGATAGGGCGCATACCAGAAACATATTGAGAAACGTGGCGAAACCATTGTATAATGTGAACCCGAAAACAAAATAACCCAGCCCAATGATCACTACAACGCTGACCAACTGGAACAGCATACGGGCGATACCCTCACTTACTACAATGACCTCTTTGCGTACGGGGGTTGCGAAAAAGCGCTTTAAAACCAGTGTATTTCTGAGATTAAAAAATACAAATGCTGTGCCGAAAACGCCTGATGCGAGCAGAGAAAAGCTAAGCTGTCCCGGGAGGATAAAATCGATCGTTTTATAGTCACGCACTTCTGATACGTGCATATCTATACTGGCTATCTCTTCCTGCCTTTTTTGTATTTCCGGGTCTTGCTGGGCAACCACGGAGGCAAGGATATTTTTTAGCTGCTGGGCTTTGTCGACCTCACTTGACGCGGCATTGATGCGTACTTTATATTCGGGCTTTGCGCCTTCCGGTTGTTTCTGGATGGCGATGGTGGCTACAATATCTCCCTGCTTCAGTAGTTTATTAATGGAGGCGGTATCTTTTGATGTCCATTTTAGTACAGGTATGTTGTGCAGTATGGCGTACAGGCGATTTGTGGTGTCGCTGCCCGGGGCTGCCGCTACATGTATACTGAATGTAGACCCTGACCCCATAAACCCGAACACAAGGATAAAAATGAGCGGAAAGGCAAAGGCGAAAAATATAGCAGAGGGCGTTTTGAGTATTGCTTGTAAGCTTGCCTTTATCAATGAGCGCATTGCGTGCGCATTACTGTATTTTGCCATGTAGGTATTTGCTGTGGGGCAAAGGTAAGGAAAAGTGCAGGAGCCTTGGCAACTACCTGTTGAACAGGATCTTTAAATAAAAAGAAGGTTTGCTGAGCTGTTCGCGGAGATCCATGTCGGTGAACATACAGCTGATGGTGTTGCGGAGGGAGGGGCTTTTGTATGCCTTGTTCACCACATAATTAAAAAGCCAGGGGTACTTGCACAGGCGCTGCAGGGTGGCGCTTACCTTAAACTCATCGCCCAGTCGCTTATATACCACATCGTCGTAGGCTGTTTTCAGAAATGCAGCGGAGTAGTTGTTTTGCTCTACTGCCTGCTGAATGGCTGTTGCCGCAAGCATACCACTGTATAGTGCATTGCCAATACCCTCTCCGCTGAAGGGGTCTATGAGGCATGCAGCATCGCCGGTGAGCATAAAGTTATTGCCCGACATGGGTTGACGCTCCATGGCAAGGGGAAGGCCCCAGCCTTGTATCTTATCCACAAGCTTTGCATTAGCGAAGCGGGGGGCTATCTGAGGGTTATTGGCAATAGCGTACAGCATCTGCCCGCGCAGGTTTATTTTCTTCTCCCGAATCCTTTCTGACAGGATGCCTACGCCTACATTTGCCATGCCATTGGGCAGCGGGAATATCCATAGGTAGCCGGGCAGCATCTCCGGGAGAAAGTGGAGCTCTATGAAGTTATCTTTGTGCAACCCTGTGACGCCTTCGTAATATGCCCTAAGGCCTACTGCTGATGTTTTGGGGTTTGTGCTTTCATTTAGAAAGGTTTTGCGGACGAGGCTTTTATCTCCATCTGCACCTACAAGTATTGGGGCGGAGATAGTGAGCTCTGCATGCTGATGAATTAGTTGCACGATCGCTTTGCCGCCTGTAACCTCTATGTTTTTAATATCAGCGCCTTGCAATATGGTGCAGTAGGGCGATGGCATCTTCCTGAATAAGAAATCATCAAACACGAGCCGGGGTAAGGTAAAGCCGGGGGCTTTTGTTTCTTTGGTGCGGTTTGCGGTAAAGGGTATATTTAGCGCCTTGCCATTGGGGGCAACAAAGGTGATGCCCCACGATGGCAGGAAGGTTTTGGGGTCTTGTAGTATTTCTGTTAACCATTCGGGGTTTGCCCTGTTTATTACCAGCGCTGTTTTACCGCTGCAAGCATCGCCGCAAACTTTATCTCTCGGGAAGGTTTCTTTGTCAATGACGAGGTGGGGTATCTTATTCTTCGAAAGAAAGAAAGAAGTACCGGCACCGGCAGGGCCGGCGCCTATTATTATTGCTGTTGTTTCTAATGACTTGACATTCATTCGGGGTTCCAAATATAGAGCTAATCCTTGTGAAGGTGTGGAAAGCATGCAAAGCCTCTTGCAATAAATAATTGGTTTACTTTGCTCGAAACCAATTTCAACATATGCAACTAAAACCAGGAGATAAAGCCCCGTCATTTACTGCTGCTGACCAGGATGGGAATGTGCATTCGCTGAAGGATTACAAGGGTAAGAAAGTTGTGCTTTACTTCTACCCTAAGGATAATACGGAAACTTGTATAAAGGAGGCTTGCAACCTGCGCGATAATTATGCCTTGCTGCAAAAGAAAGACATAGTGGTGCTGGGTGTGAGCCTGGATGACGAGAAGAGCCACAAGAAGTTTGAGAAGAAGTTCAGCCTGCCCTTTACCCTTCTTGCCGACCCTGAAAAGAAGATCATTAATCACTATGGCGTGTGGGCAGAGAAGTTTTTTATGGGCCGTTATTTCATGGGGACGTTGCGCACTACTTTTCTCATCAATGAAAAAGGGAAAATAGACCATATAATAGAGAAAGTGGTGAGCAAAGACCATGCGGCGCAGATACTGGAGGCGTGGGGAATAGTTTTGTAGCTCGTAATTAACGCTTCCGGAATGCTATTTGGCGTCGCATTATGTTCTCAACATGCCATGGTTCGACGGGGCTCACCATGACAGAATATGCATTTGACCATTTGCCTGATAACCAATTAATTATCAATCACCCACAAGCTAATCCCAAATACTCAATCAAATAAAGCGGCACTATCTTTTTTGAGATAGTGCCGCTTCCATATCTTGTAGGCTTATTTTTTACGATAGTAAACCTGGTCGTCGTTGAATTCGGTCATAGCCTGGAGCGCTGGGTTTGCCATACGCTCATAAATGCGCGATATTTCTATCTGCTCTTTATTTTCATGCACTTCTTCCAGGTTGTCGCCATGCACGGTAAACTCGTCGAGCTTTCTGTGCAGCTCTTCCTTCATGGTTACAGATATCTGGTTTGCACGGCGGGATATTACGGCAATCGACTCATACAGGTTACCGGTTTTTTCCTTCATTGCTATTACATCGCGTGTTTCCACAAGTGGATTAACAGATGTCAGCGACCTTCTATTTGTGTTGCTCATTTCTAATTTTTTTTACGTTATTGTCTGCGGTGGTATAAATCTTATCCGCATCTGTAATATACTTAGATTGCGGATAACTGTCTTTTAATTCTTTATATGCGCCTATAGCTGTAGCATAGCGTTCCTCCTGCTTTTCAGGAATACTTGATTTTGCGAACTTGAACATCGCCCTCATGATCATGAACTGGTAAAGATCGGCATTCGGCGATTCAGGATAGTTGTGCAATACGCTTTTATAAGCTACAGTTGCTGCTTTGTACTGGCCAATGTTGAAATACAGCTTTGCTGCATCGGCCTGCTTCATCTCCAGCTTTTTGCGCGATTCGTCTATGTACTTATTTGCTTCTGCTATCTTACTTGATGTAGGATACCTGTTTGCGTAGGACTGCAGGGCCTCCAGCGACTTCACGGTATTGGTCTGGTCGAGTGAGTACTTTGGTGCATATTTATACAGGCATACAGCGCTCATAAACTCGCACTCTTCGGCGTCTTTGCTGGTAGGGAAATACTCGGTGAAATTCTTAAAATAGTACGACGCCTCTATATAGTCTTTCATATAGTAGAAGGTGTAGGCATACTTGTAAAACAGGGCTTCATAGTTGCGCGTGCTCTTCATTATGGGCAACAACTCCTTATACAGCTCATTGGCATGCTGATAATCTTTCTTGTCGAAATATTCGTTTGCCTTTGTAAGCTTGTAGTTTACATCGCTGCTCTTGCGAATCTTTTCGAAGTGCCCGCAAGAGCTAAATAATGTAACACAAATCAATAAAAATAATGCGTTGCGCAGCCGTAATTGCATAAAGGGATGCAAATATATTGAAAAAACAGGGTTTTCCACCATGCTATTTGTTAAAAACGAACGATAAATATTTACATATCTCCATTGGCTTTATCAGTTATTTCTTTCTGCTTTAAAAATACAAATGGCATGACTATGCAAACAACTGATAAAATGCTTATATAGCGAATAAATATAACTGAAGCCAATATGCTAAACAACATATAACCTAGATAAAACAGGCACCATATTATCAGCAGCCTCCTTGTGCCGGGATTTATTTTATCTTTTTTAAAGATGAAATAAATCAGGCTTAATATGCTAAACATATTAATTGCCAAAATGGTTGCTGGACATAGATACATTAACCGTTCCTGCAAAAAAGGATATATGCAATCCAAATGATCTGCCTGGAACCCAAACCATTGTTTTACATCGGGCAACAACACCATATTGCTATAATCGTAGTTGGCCAATACTTCCAGCCCGGGGTAAAAGAAATTTGCGGTATTAGGTAAGAGGAAGTATTGCGTAAACGTTTTGGGGTAATGCGTGATGATGTACCGACCGTAGTCGCCCAAAGGTTTTGAGGCGGTGAACCAGGCTATTAGATAATCGGAATGGTCGCGATGCGCACAAATGTTCAGGTACTTTTTTAGCGGCGAGTGTGGATCCCATAGATAGGCTGCTCCAATGGAACCAGTTCGGGTTACAGAATCGATATATATTTTAGTGCACTGATCTATGATGCGGGTTTGCTCGTCAGGAAGGTCTTCGGTCTTCATATCTATATGTTTGTAGCAGTATAGCGCGTTATTGGCTGCCTGCCAGCCGCTAAAACCGGAGAATACGCGGGTGCCTGTTTCTTTTTCATTGATAGCCATCTGCTGCTCTATGGAAAATAAAATGACTGCTGCCACAAGCGTTATGCCCGTAAGGCGATATATCATTTTTGCCGGGCAAAGTAAAAATGAAGCAACCGCAATAAGAGGATAAAGCATAGCCGTGTACCTTACCTGGAAACACAGGTAGAGAAATAATAGCTGCAGCGCTAATATTAGCCAGCCGGGCTTCTTTAACAGCCATAGACAAGTGGTGAACCATGCTACACTGAGCGAACAAAACCAACTGTCGCTGGAGATAAGGTTTGCCTCGAATATTAATAGTGGGTTGCAAAGTAAAGCGAGGAGGATGGGTAGCTTAAGCTTTGTCCGCAGGCCAAACAGATAATCTGCGCTCAACAGTAAGAACAGTGTGCTGCATACGAAACCCGCATACTGCACCAGCACCGTAAAAAACGCTGATGGTATAACAAAATGAACAGCCTGTAAGAAATGAGCATACCCCAGCGGGCGATAAGCCACTGTAAAGTTGTGCGCCGCCCAGGTAACATAGTTAGAAGAATCGACAAAAAGATCGGGATAGGGAAATGCATATTTTAACAGGAGGAACAGCAGGATGGAAAAAGCCAGCGCACCACTTATCAATCTACGTTGCGACCGGAGATAAGAAAAAAAGGTATCGTCCTTTATATCACTGAATGAAGACCAGCTTCTCATTTAGCCAAAACTAAATAAATCCGGGCTTTATTTCTAAGGGTGAGGCTACGAATGCTTAGTTTTGCCGCAACGAAACAAAAACCGGCTTTAGTATGCGGCGTATCTTACCTGTGCTTTTATTTTTATGCTTTTTATTTTTCGCCCATAGCAGCTATGCGCAAAATATTGGCGGCATAGGCGCTCAGTTGCTTCTTGACACTTCGGGAGGCACTACCATGCCGCGCATTATGAGCTTTGTGCCGGGCACACCTGCCAACCAAAAGCTGAAGGCTACAGACTATATAATAAAAGTGAATGGTGTAAGCTGCAAGAACAAAACCCTGGAAGAGATCATAACTATGATAAGGGGTGAAGAGGGCACGATGGTAAAGATAACAGTGGCTGATACCAAAGAAGGAAAGCGCGAAAGAGAATACGAGCTGCCACGGGTAGTGCTGCAAGGCGCTGCTGCGCCAGATCCGCTAGCATCGTTTAACAGCAGCTGCGATATGGAAGTGCGGCAGCTGAAAAAAAGTGGCAAAGAGATCGTGAAGACCTTTCCATCAGAGTGCGGTAACTACTTCTTTAATTTTAATGCGGAGGCGCATACTTATCATGTGCTGATAATGACGATGGAAGACAAGCCAAAGGTGGGCGAGTATAAGCAGGAGTTTTTCCCTACGGCAAGGGTGTTTAATAGTGATAATGAAGCCGGGGCCATTACGCTGCCTAAGGGAGACACAAAAGAAATTGTGGGCGCTGTAGTAGCCCGGGCCGAGGGCGACATATCGTTTACCAAAAACGGTGTGGGCGTGGTAAATGTGGAACTGCATGACGATGCCACGAAGTGCCGCACTATGTTTGTGGTCATCTATAGGTAACGAGGCCTACCGGCCGCTTTTCATGGCCTGGTAATAATTATTGTCGATCTGGCGGAAGCCGAGCGAAATGGCTTTGTCAATATCCTGCAGGGCATGAGCTTTATCATTTTTCTGTGCATAGCAGAAGGAACGGGCATAGTATATCTCTCCCATGTCGGGGTTTATGGCTAATGCTTGTGCAAAGTCTCTCATTGCCTCGTCGGTCCGTTGCATACGTTGCAGCAGGCGGCCCCGGTTCAGGTATGGTGCATACATGTCTGGGTTTTGGGCTACTGCAAAGCCATACTGCACAAGCGCGGAATCGGGCTTACCTGTCATGTCGAAGAAGTTACCGAAATTACTATGGGCTTCGGGGAAATAGGGTTTTAGCTGAGTAGCCTTTGAGAAGCAATAATATGCCGAATCGAAATGCCTGCTGATGGCATAGATAATGCCAAGGCCCAGGTAGGCATTCGCATCTTCGTCGAAGCTTTTTAAGGAGAGTGCCTTGTAATAAAATTGCCGGGCACCGTTAAAGTCGCCGGAGCTTCTTAAGAGCTCACCGAGCGAAATGTATGGGTTTACAAATGTGGGCTGTATCTCTATCGATTTTTTCAGGAGCATGTATGCAGAGTCGTAATATACTTTGCGTGCTGCGGGGTCTACTGATTCGTTGTATTTGTTGAAATAATTAAAGCCAAGGTTGTTATACGCATTGGGGGCGCGTACGGGTTCTTTTTCTATCTCATCGCGCCACAGGGTGGTAGCATCGTACCAGGCGTGGCACCGTTCATTGCTGAGGTAACCAAGTATTAACGCATATACCACGACTCCAGATAGTACGGTATAGCCCATTTGCTTTTTTGCTTCCACTTCGAAGAACGCTGACACATACCAGCCAGCAATAAAAAACAAGCCGAGGTAGGGAATGTAAGAATACCTATCGGCAAGAATGGCGCCACCTACGGGTATGAACTGCAGCAGCAGCGCAATGTTTACCAAAAAGAATAACGAGCCGAAAACCACGACCCTGTTTTTACGGGCATATAGAAACAACAATGCAAGAATAACTACTACTGCCAGCGGGTATAAGTAATAAACCGCAGATAAACTGCCCCCGTTTATTTTTTCGGGGTAGGGATAAAAGTTGCATAGCTGCACGGGCACTACCGCCTTCCACAAATAGGTGATGAATGCGTAACCGCCCAGGGCCGTTCTTTCGAGCAGGTTATAATTTACATTGAGTGTGCCCAGTGAGCCAAAGGTGTGCTGATCTTGAATAGACTTGATACCAAAACCAATGGAAATAAGAAAGTGTGGTATTTTTTCGATGAGCAGCTTATAGGTTAATGTCCCTTTTTCAAAATAGTCGATCAGCAGCAACGTGGCCGGTAATACTACTGCGACAGGCTTTGATAATAAGGAACATAAAAACAGCAGAATAACACTTACATAGAGTGCGGTCTTCTTTGAGCTTGCAGCCCTGATGTAGTAGATGTATGCGATACATGCAGCCATGTAGAAGGTGCCGTATAAAACATCTTTTCGCCCGGCTACCCAGGCTACAGACTCTACGTGCATGGGGTGCAGCCCGAATAGCACCGCTGCTACTGCTGCGGCCACCGGGCGGCGTGTAAGCATTTGTACGAACCAATAAACTAACACGGTTACCATTATGTGAAACAGCACGCTATCGAAATGGTAGAGGAATGGCTGCAGGCCGCTAATGCTGTATTCTATAGCGTAAGAGAGAATAGTTAATGGGTGATAGTTACCCATTATAGGTGTGGAGAAAATAGCACTTATACCCTCGGCAGAAATATTTTTTATCAGGGCATTGTCTTTTATGTAACCGGGGTCGTCCCAGTTAGTAAAAAGATTGCTGCAGCAAGTTTTGTAGACAAGGAAGGTGACCAGGGCTATTGCGCCTACTATCATGGCTTGCATGGCGGGTGTTATACCATTTATAGCAGCTGCTTTCTTTTTCGCAGGCTGCTCCTTAGCGGGTAATGGCTGCCGGCTTACCTGCGTATTACCCGGCGGTGTTTGCTTATTTATTTTCTTTGCCATGCAGCATAAATATACTTGTCTTGCGGGAAGCATACAAAAAAACAGCCCCGAAATACCGGAGCTGCTTAAGATTTAATTGTGGTTTAGCTATTCTTTAATAAATTTTTGTACGCTTTGTAATTTATTGTCATCGTCGTAGAATGTGATAAAATACATGCCGCTTGCAAGGCCGCTTATGTCCAGGGCTTTTGCATCGCGTTGCTCCAGTTCTCTTTTGCCATCTATCCCTGTTACTACAGCATACACTCTTATGCCTGACTTTATGTACAATACATTGCTGGTAGGGTTTGGATATATCTGTATGTTGTTATTGTTTGTAATGCCAGCTACGCCTGCAGTTGCAGGATTGTAGTGATAGAAAGCAGAGGCGCCTTTACAGCCCAAAGTATCTGTAACCACTACGTAGTAATATTCATTATACAGCGCGGCCACATTTGGCGAAGTGGCGCCGGGTATAATGCCTGCAATACTATCATACCACTGATAACTTACGTATATATCTGGTGTGTAGAAAGTAAATGTGGTACCGTTATACGTTACATCGGGCGCGGGCATCGGGTTCACCGATAATGTCCTGGTGCGCAAACAGCCGGTAGGCAATGTATATTTGATAACGGCTGCCCCGCCCTGCAGCAGTGTTGTTACACCGCTAGTATCTATAACCGTAGCTATGGCGGGCGTTGTGGTTGTCCAGAAGCCACCTGGACTTTCATCGTACAAACTATCAATTGTACCGGGACAAACAGGCGTCTGGCCCATTATTGGCGCAGGCAATGGGTTAATGGTTACTATGGAACTCACCGTGCATCCCGGCAGTATTGTATACTGAACACTTACTGTATCTGCGGAGACGCCTGTTACTGTACCTGAAGCGCTTACAGTAGCAACACCGGTATTGGCGCTGCTCCACTGCCCACCCAAAGTAGCGTCTGACAACGATGCGCTTGTACCCGGGCAAGCTTTACCAACACCCGCTATAGCATCAGGAAAATTGACCACTCGAAAGTTTACTGAACTCTGGCAGCCAGTGGAGAAGATAGTATAGGTAATAGTAGTGGTGCCTGGCGCCAGACCCATTACCCTGCCCGAATCAAAAACTACAGTGGCTATGGCCGGCGAAGTAGTGTTCCAGTTACCACCGCCTACTATATTGGTCAGAAAGGTTGACAGGCCAAGGCATACGCTATCGTTACCCACAATAGGTGCACGAGGATTTACTGCTATGATACGAGTAGCGCTGCAGCCCACACCGGCAGTATATGTGACGGTAGTAGTACCCATTGATACGCCAGTGACCACACCGCCTGAAGCGCTTATAGTAGCAACGGAAGTTGTACTGCTGGTCCATGTGCCCCCGGAAGGCACTGCACCCAGTGCAATTGTATTGCCCTGGCACACAGCCGGGGCGCCGGTAATAGGCGCCAGTGGTGGTATAACATTAACAGTAGTGGTAGCCGCACAGCCATTTAATGCCGTGTACGATATAGTGGATACGCCGGCAGCTATACCACTTACGATACCCGATCCGGTACCGACGGTTGCGATGGAAGTGGCGGTACTGGTCCATACGCCTGCGCCAGATGCATCGGATAATGTGCTGGTGGAACCCATGCAAATGCCTGTGTTCCCTGTGATAACATCCGGCAGAGAATTGACGTTTACAGAAACGGTAGCGGGAGTGCCACAGCCGTTGGTATACGTTATTTGTGATACTCCAGGCGAGATACCGGTTACAATACCTGAGCCTGGTGTGACTGTGGCAACGGTGCTAACGCTACTGCTCCAGGTGCCGCCGGTAGCAGGATCAGTAAGGGTAATAGATGAGCCCTGGCACATATCGCCGGCGCCCGTAATTGCCCCGGGAGATGCATTGACCGCAAACACAGTGCTGATAGAACAGCCCGATGCTGCGTTGTAAGAAATAGTTGCGGTGCCCTGCGACACTCCTGAAACAACGCCGGTAGCGGGGTCTATATTTGCAATGCCGGTAGCGCTGCTGCTCCAGGTGCCGCCGGTAGTAACATCGCTTAATGTTGTTGTGGCCCCAACACACACTGACGAAGCCCCGGTAATGGCTTCAGGCAGCGATACTACATTGACAGTAACAGTAGAGGAAGTGCCGCACCCGGTGCCCGTATACGAAATAACAACCGGCCCCGGCGCAACACCCTCAGCAACCCCTGCGCTGGAAATCGTTGCTATACCTGTAGCTCCGCTTGACCATGTTCCTGAACTACTCCCCGCCACCGTAAGTGTTGCCGATGAGCCCACGCATAATGCAGGCGGGGCCGTAATAGCCCCCGGAGGCGAAGCAATGGTGACTGCCTGCGTGGTGGAAGTGAACGGTGAAGTGCAAAATCCTGTGCCCCAGGTAATGTAGGCAAAATAATAAAAGGTGCCGGGGGTAGTGGTTAGCGGAGTGTAGCTCAAAGTACCCGTGCCTGAGGCTGAAGATGTAAACGAAATGGGGCTGCCAAGCGCTGTTGATGCGCCTATGGTGGTACTGCCGGTGGTATTATAATACCACTGCAACGTACACAAAACGCCTGAAGCCAATGTGCCCCCGGTATTGCACTCAGAATAATTAAAATTGTTTGCAGTGGCCGCTGCCGATTGGCAATAAGTGGTGGTACCGGTAAATGTGCCGTCGTCGGGTGTGTAGTAAGAAGTAATACATGAAGATGTACTCATTGATAACCACCCCAACAGTAGCAACAGGTATAATTTATGCGATCTGAGACGTTTGTAACTTTTATTCATAAAATAATTTTTTACATGGTATAAAAACTCGATAGAGACACTAAATACATACAAACTATATGCTCTAAGTTAAGACTTATCTATCTAATTTACAAAAAAGAACATCGAAAAACAATATACTTTCGGTTTGTTAACTCTGCATTACACGTTCGTTCAGGTGCAATAAAAAAGGAGAGGCTTCATAAAAGCCTCTCCTTCAATAACTAAGAATAAAGTTATATTGGTCATATCCTGTGCTACAGGATGTAAAATTATTTTACTTTTTTATCAATTTTTGTGTAGACAGTTCGTTTCCTTTTTCATCAAACAGGGAGATCAGGTATATTGCTCCCGGCAAGGCTGTTACATCTATTTCCCTTGCATCGTCCTGCTCCAGTTGCTTTTTACCATCTATGCTGCTTATTACTGCACGCATTTTAACAGCAGACTGAATGTATAAGGTACCACTTACCGGGTTAGGATATATAGCTATACCGTTGGTTGCTGTAGTATTTCCTGCACCGAGTGTGCCTGTGTTATATGGAATGAGGTCTGATGCTCCCCTGCAACCATTGGTATCTGTTACTACAACAAAATAATATTCAGTATTAAGAGCGGCAATGGTAGGCGAAGTAGCGCCGGGGATGAGGCCCTGCACACTGTCGTACCACTGGTAGCTTACATATTGTGGCAGTATAGTTGTATAAAACGTATTGTCAACCCAGTTGTAAGTAACGGTTGGCGCCGGCAATGGGAATACAGATATTGTCCTTGTTCTGAAACAACCGGTTGAAAGTGTATACTTAATTATGGCGCTGCCCTCGGCCTTGGTAAATACAACACCGCTGGTATCTATCACGGTTGCAATAACTGGCGTAGCGCTGGACCATAAACCGCCTGGCGAGGCGTCGTGCAGACTGTCTACCGTCTGTGGGCACACAAGGCCCGGGCCTGTTATCAGGGCTGGCAGCGGGTTAATAGTTACAATAGTATTCACCGCACAGCCAGGAAGAATAGAATAGCTGATGGTTACGGTATCTCCAAATACGCCGCCAACAATGCCATTTGCAGCAGCTACAGTGGCAACACTATTGTTACTGCTGCTCCAGGCGCCACCCGGGGTTGGGTCGCTTAATCCGGTAGTGGTGCCCGGGCATGCTTTAGCAATGCCCGCTATAGCATCTGGAAATGCAATTACCTGGAAGGTAACAGAGCTCTGACAACCTGTACCTAGTATATAGGTAATGGTTGTAGTACCCGGCGCTATGCCGACAACCCTGCCTGAGTCGTGAACAACAGTTGCAATGGCAAATGAGCTGCTTGTCCATGCCCCACCCCCAACGATGTTGGTAAGAAATGTAGATAAGCCGACGCACACACTATCTGTGCCCAAAATAGGCGCTACAGGATTTACGGAGACAGTATGAACCAGGAAGCAACCCGGCCCGGCTGTATAAGTGATATCGGTAACACCAAATGAAATACCGGTAACAATGCCGCCGGAACTCACCGTAGCATAAGAAGTATTGCCACTGCTCCACACGCCGCCTACCGACGACTCAGTGAGTGTTATTGCGTGGCCAGTGCAGACCCTGCTTGGAACCGGCCCTCCTATTGGGGAAGGCGGAGCATTAACGGTGACTACATAGGTGGAATAGCAGGAAGTAAGCGCAGTATAGCTGATAACGGCAGTGCCCAGGGAGACCCCGGTTACTATTCCACTGCCAGAGCCAACTGTGGCTATAGTTAAGGGAGAAGCGCTCCATGTGCCCGACGCAGTTGAATCGGTAAGGGTGGCAGTAGAGCCGTTACATATGACCGCCTGCCCATGAATGCCGGAAGGTAACTGGTTAATGACAACAGATGCGGAAACATCGGCCCCGCAGCCATTTGAATAAGTGATAGATGCAGACCCCGGAACAGAACCGTACACTATACCTGTTGCTGAGCCTACGGTAGCCACACCTGTATTGCTGCTGGTCCAGGTGCCGCCACCTGATGCATCAGCCAATGTAGTTGTAGTACCAGGACATGCAGATAGTGTACCCGTTATTGTTGCAGGGGCCGCATTCACGGAAATCGTCATGAGCGCAGAGCATACACCGATAGTATAACTGATGGTAGGTGTACCGCCCGATAACCCGTGTACAAGACCGAATAATGTGTTTACACTTGCCTGTGCTGAATTACTGCTGCTCCATACGCCACCAGTGGACGACTCTGATAATGCGGTGGTGGTGTTAACGCAAATACTGCCAGTACCGGTAATAGGTGACGGGGATTGATCGACCGTAACGGTAGCGGTGGCAGTGCAGCCGGCAGCTGTGGTGTGTGTAATAGTTGCAGTGCCGGGAGTGGAACCAGTAACCACCCCTAAAGAAGTTATTGACGCCACAGACGCGGGAGTACAGCTCCATGTGCCGGCAGTGGCATCAGATAAAGTAGTGGTCGTGCCTGTGCATATCTGGAACGTGCCGGCAATGGCGGCATCAGGATTGACCGTAACATTTGCCGTAGTAGCAGTAGTAGCGCAACCTGCGGCGTTAAACGCTGTAAATGTATAAACACCCGATGCAGCAGGGCCGGTGGTAAGAGAGGTGGTCTCATCCGTGCTGCTAAATGACGAAGGGCCTGCCCATGAATAGCTGGTAGCGCCGGTAGCTGCACCGGTAAGTGTAAGCGTTGAGCCTTCACAAAGAGTGATAGGCGCTGCCGAAGCAGATACAGCAGTGACACCGGGACAGCTATAGGTTATCTGCAACTGAGGTTGTGTAGCTGCAGTACCACCTTCCCCTACTATGGTATATACATTTGCTCCGCTGGTTGTGACAAAACAAATAGATACGGGAGAACCCAGGTTGGACTGGATAAATGTTATGCCGGCACCGGAAAATGGTAAATTGTCCTGCGACCCTGTAAGTGAAACACCCCAGTTGGTGGCGTTATAAGTAGCTCCCGAAGCACAATCTGCATATAAAGTAGCAGGAGCAGTTACCGTAGACAAGTCGCCAGCGAACCCCCGAATAGTGCAGGCGACACCAGCTCCTAATGTTGTTGTGGAAAAATTAAACCGTACAGAGACATTTGTTACGGTGGCCCCGGCCGGAACCAGGCCAGCTAAGTTAAATACTGCGTAACCACGCTTTATGGTCAAAGTAGCATCAATGACCATATCGCCATCAGTGCGGCCTGTGGTGGCCTGGGTATAGCCGGTTTTAAAAGAACCTGTGGCGCCGGTTGCATTAACGGTAACCAATGTAGCAAAAGAAGGAATGCTTAATAAACATAAGCCAAGTAAAAAATAGAGCCTTTTCATTTTACATTATTATTTAGGGTTAAATATAGGATGTTTCTTTTGAATCTACTATAAAAGCGTATACCTTATATAGCATATAAGGTATACGCGAGCGTTATTGATAAATTAAATTTTATATATTATTCCTTTATCAGTTTCTCAACTGTTAACTGGTTGCCTGCCTCATCATAAACCATGATGAGATATACACCGCTGGCGAGGCCGCTGATATCTATGTCCTTTGCTTTCGCCTGCTCTATCAGCACCTTACCTTCAACCCCGCTTATAACTGCACGAACTGCAACACCCGATTCAATATGCACTACAGAGCTGGCAGGGTTAGGGTATATCCTTACGTCTGTCTTATTAACCTGTTTGATGCCCAGATATGCTATATCATTTGCCGGAGAGTAGCCATCGCAGCCATTACTGTCAACAACCAACACACGATAGCTGCCGTTTTCAACCGGAGCATATGAAGAATCGATAGCGCCTGGTATACCTACTGTATTCAGGAACCACTGGTAAGCAAGGTAGCCGCCAGATGTTGATAACCTGGTGCCGTCAAAGGTTATTAAAGGTACCGGCAACGGATGTACTATTACATTTACCGTATCGCTCAATACTGTACAGAAGCCTGATGCACCGGATATATTTACCTCTACAGAGTAAGCGCCAGCGGAATTCGCGGTATAGGTTACGTCAACAGCTCCCGGTACCGGCGTAACGCCGTTTAACCATACATAGGTAATAACACCTACAGCTGCGCCTGTATTTACCGTCATTGTTAAATGATTCCCTGCACATAAGCTGTCAGAGCCAGTATACTCTATTGTTGGGAAGATGCCATTAGAAACATTAATAGTTGCTGAAGTATCGGTACAGCCAAAAGAGTTGGTAACTGCGACTTCATATGTACCTGTATTACCGGCATTGAATGTAGTGCCCACAGCGCCTGTTATGGCAGTATCATTGTCAAACCACTGGTAGGTATATACGCCGCTTGTAGCAGACAACAATACGCTGCCGCCCAAACAGAAGTCGGTAGGGCCACCAGCCGTTACCGTAGCAACAGGAGTAGGCTCTACACTAATTGCAGTACCTATACTGCAACCTGTAGGGAAGGTATAAATAATGTTGGTAGTACCCGTTGTAAGGCCATATACAATACCACTCGCAGAGCCTATAGTAGCAATAGATGCATCTGTGCTGGACCATGAGCCGCCAGCATCAGCATCAGTGACTAATGCCGTTGCACCAGTACATGCCGTAGTGGCGCCGCCGATAGTTGATGGCAGCGGGTTCACCGTTACTGGCGTTAAAACTGAACAGCCGGTAAGGGTAAGCGTATAAGAGATATTTGTGACGCCGGCAGTAAGCCCGTTAACCACACCGTCGGTAAGGCCCACATTTGCAATTAAGCCCACTGTAGACCATGTGCCGCCTGGAGTTGGATCTGTAAGGATAATAGAAGATCCCACACATACATTTGAAAGGCCAAATATAGCGGCCGGTAAAGGATTCACGGTTATTACCGTGCTTGTATTACACCCTGTTGGCAATGAATAAATAATTGTAGTTGTGCCTTCAGCAACGCCGGTCACGATACCACTTACCAGGCCCACAGTCGCAAGCGACGTGTTAATGCTGCTCCAGCTGCCGGGGCCTCCCGGAGAGCTATTGGTCAATGTGATGGTACTGTTTACACATACTGCGGTAACAGGGGCCGTGGTGGCCAGTGGCAGCGGATTGACCGTTACCAGGGCTTGCGCAAGACAGCCTGTAGGAAGCGTGTAAATAATAGCCGTTACGCCTGCAGACCCGCCGGTAATAAGGCCGGAACCAGTGCCTACACTGGCAATTGTATTGCTGCCGCTGGTCCAGATACCACCTGTAGTAGCGTCGCTGAACAGGATAGTTGAGCCCTGGCATACTACTGCAGTAGGGAACGTTATGGCCGCAGGTAAAGGATTAACTGTGAAGTCGAATGTTTTGAAACAACCTGCCGGTAATGTGTAAGTGATGGTAGTAGTACCTGCCGATGAGCCAGATACCAGGCCTGAGTTCAAGTCTATTGTAGCAACAGATGTATTCAGGCTCGTCCACACACCACCGCTAACACCATCTGTAAGTGTGGTTGTAAACGTAGCGCAAATATGATTGACACCGCTGATTGATGTAGGCGTAGGATTCACAGTAACATTGTAGCTAACTGGTGTACAGCCGCCGGTAATATAATAAATAACGGCAGGGCCTGCGTTTGTTCCGGTAACATCGCCTGTTGGAGATACAAGCACCAAACCTGGTGTTCCTGTAGACCATAAACCACCTGTAGTGCCATCGGTTAAAGTGATTGTACTGCCTACGCAAACTGAGGTTGGTCCTTCGATAGGCAACGGCGCAGGATTAACTGTAAGTGCGAAACTTACTGAAGGACATGCTACAACTGTATAATAGATAGTATCTGCGCCCGGGGAACTTCCAAAGATCTCACCGGTAGCCGCATTAGCAGTAGCAATAAGCGGGAACAAACTGCTCCACATGCCATTTTCGGCCACAGCATCGGTAAAGGTAACAGTAGCGCCTACGCATATCGGAGAGGTACCGATTATAGCGGTTGGCGGGTCGTTATCAAGCATGTGCGTGGTAACATAGCACCCGGTAGCTGTAATAATATAAGATATAGCAGTTGTACCCACAGATACACCGCTAACCAATCCCGTTGCATCAACATCTGCTATGCCAGGGAACTGGCTGCTCCACAGGCCATCGGTATTTGTTTCTGTTAATTGGGTTGTGCCTGCAGTACAAACTGCAGTATCGCCACCTATTGCAGCAGGTATCGGGTTTATGGTTAAAGGAGCCGTAACAAAGCAGCCTGTACCCATTATATAAGATATTGTTATAGTGCCCTGCGACACTCCGGTAACTAATCCTGTTGGGTCTATTGTTGCCCTGGAGTTGTCTGAGCTTACCCATCCGCCACCAAGTGTAGTTTCTGTTAAATTAATAGTCGCTTGTTCACACACTACTGTTGGGCCGGCAATCGGGTCAGGAGTTGGGTTAACCGTCATTGACAAAGTAACAAAACAACCTGTAGCAGTAATAGTGTAAGAAATGTCTGTGACGCCTACACCTATGCCCGTTACCAAACCTGTATTGTCTACATCGGCTATGCCTGACGGGAACTGGCTGCTCCAGCCGCCATTTGTATTTGTTTCGGTGAGCTGCGTTGTACTTCCTGTACATACAGTGGCGCTGCCGCCTATAGGGGCCGGCAACGGATTTACAGTAACGTCTGTTGTAACAAAGCAACCAGTGCCCAGAATATATGAAATAGTAGACGTGCCCTGCGACACACCACCCACATTTCCACCTGCATCTACCGTAGCAATTATTGTAGCAGAGCTGCTCCACGTGCCGCCGCCGCTACTTGCTAATGTCGTTGTGCTGCCAGCACATACTACTGCGGTGCCCGTAATTGCTCCCGGAGGATCGTTATCTGTCATTGCCAGGGTTGCAAAACAACCGGTGGCGCTTACTGTGTACGTAATGTTTGTAGTGCCACCGCCAAAACCTGTTACCACACCGCTGGCAGCATTAACATCGGCAACTGCAGGAAACTGGCTGCTCCATGTGCCGCCAGTAGTTGCATCGGTCAGTTGCGTAGTGCTTCCTGTACAAACTGATGTTGCACCTGCAATGGCTGCAGGCGTTGGGTTTACCGTGATATTCTGTATAGCAAAACAACCTGTAGGCTCTATGTAAGAGATAGTAGCTATGCCACCGCCTGCGCCGGTTACATTACCATTAACATCTACTGTTGCCACCAAGGCGTTTGAGCTGCTCCAGGTGCCGTCTGTTGCCACTTCTGTAAATGTGGTAACATCGCCCTGGCAGATCACTGTAGTAGTAGTGCCAAGAGCGGGCGGCGGGTCGCTGTCTGTAATTGTTGAGGTGGCAAAGCAACCAGTGCCCAGCGTATAGGAAATAGTTGATGTGCCCGCAGCCAATCCCTGTACTACGCCTGTGGTTATATTAACAACGGTCGCTACCACTGTATTCGAGCTGCTCCATGTACCGCCTGAAGTGGCGTCTGTAAATGTGGTAGAGTTTCCCGTACATACCGCAGCATTAGTAATTGCAGCAGGCAATGGATTAACAGTAACTACTGCCTCCGCCGAACAACCGGTACCGAATGAATAAGAAATAGTGGCTACACCTCCGCCTGCTCCTGTCACAATACCTGTGGCATCAACAGTAGCTGCTGCGGTGTTAGAGCTGCTCCATGTGCCACCTGTGCTTGTTTCTGTCAGCGCCACGGTAGTGCCCTGGCATATAGCCACAGATCCGCCGGTAATAGCTCCCGGAGGGTCGCTGTCTGTAATATCTAAGGTAACAAGGCAGCCTGTGCCTAAAGTATAAGTTATTGTTGATGTTCCGGCAAGCACACCTGTTACGGCGCCTGAAGCGGGATCTACTGTTGCAACGGTAGTATTAGAACTTATCCAGGTACCGCCGGTTACTGCATCTGTTAAAGTAGTGATCAGCCCTGTACATACGTTAGGGCCTCCTGCTATTGCGCCAGGCAATGGGTTAACTGTTATTGGCGTAGTCACCGCGCATGCATTTACTACTGTATAAGATATATTAGCTACACCGCCAGCTGTTGCACCGGTAACCACTCCAGCGCCGTCTACCGTAGCGGCAGCGGTATTGTCGCTGCTCCACGTGCCGCCTGTTGTTACATCTGCAAGCGCTACTGTAACTCCGGAACATATTGCCACGGCGCCACCAGTAAGTGGTGATGGTGGGTCTACATCGTTAACGCCTACAGTAGCAGCACACCCGGTGCTTGCCGTGAAGGTGATTATGGTAGCTCCTGCCTGAACGCCAAATACCACTCCCGTGGTGAGGCCTACAGTTGCAATGGTTGTATTAAGGCTGCTCCAGGTACCGCCGCCAGTTGTAGCATCAGTTAATGTAGTTGTGCCGCCGGTACAAACCACTGAAGAACCGGTAATAGCTGCCGGAAGTGGGTTTACAGTAAATACGGCTGTTATAGGGCAACCCGGAGGTACGATATAAGATATAGTAGTAGTGCCAAGAGTAAGGCCCGAAACAATTCCCGTGTTTGGGTCAATGGTGGCAACGGCAGCATTTGTGCTGCTCCAGGTCCCGCCGGTAGTAGCATCAGTAAGTGTTGTGGTTGTTCCTGCACATAAAGAGTGCGACCCTGTTATTGCCGGCGGTGTTGCAATTACCGTCATAGTAGTTGTGGTAGAACAACCGGTAGATGCCGACGTAAACGTAATGGTAGCCGTACCAGGGCCTATACCATAGGTAACCCCTGTAGGATAGATCAATGCGATGCCCGTATTAGAGCTGCTCCAGTTACCGCCGCCGCCGCCGTCGTGCAAGGTAGTGTTACTTCCCTGGCACTCTGATGTAGCGCCCGTAATAGCCGGTGGCGCTGTTGATGGGTTAACAATTAAGTTCGCACTGGCAAAACATCCGCTTGGCAAGGTATATAATATAGTAGCAGAGCCGCCCGAAAGCGCGGTGGCAACGCCTGTGGTGCTCACCGTAACAACGGCAGAAGCCGAGCTGCTCCACACACCGCCGGTGGTGGCATCGTTAAGGCTTAAGTTTGTACCCACGCAGATCACAGTGGCGCCGCCGGTAATATTTGCCGGGCCATCAACGTCAGTAATAGTTACCGTATCCAGGCAGCCAGCGCCTGTAGTATAAGTTACAATGGCAGTTCCTGATGAAACCCCGCTCACAGTGCCTGTGGCGCTGATGGTGGCGGCGCTTGTTCCTGAAATACTCCAGGCGCCGCCTGTAGTAGCATTGGTAAGATTTAAAGTGCGCCCGGTACAAACGTTTGTGCCGCCCAGTATAGGTGCAGGTGTGCCATTCACCGTAACAGCAGCAGTAACAGCTGTAGCCGTAGAAGCCACCGTGCCGCAAGTATTGATGGCGGTTACAGTATACACGCCGCTCGATGCCGGAGTTACTACATTAGTTGCAATAGCAGTAGCGGCCGTAAAAGTATTGGGGCCATTCCACGAAAAGCTGGTGGCGCCGGCAGCACTACCGGTGAGTGTTAATGTATTGCCTTCACATAGCGTGGTTGGGGTTGCTGCAGCAGTAACCGCCGTTGGCGCATTACAATAAGTTATAGTAAGGTAAGGTGCATGTATCCCGTTTGTTGCAGAACTGCCTGTTTCCCCGGTAATAGTATACACGCGGGCATTACCACCTGTAAAGCAGATAGAAACGTTGCTGCCTAACCGGCCGGTAATATAAGTATTTCCGGCAGCAGTAAAGTTTTGGGTTCCATTTCCAGCTGCTGTTCCATAAGTTGTAGTAGCAAGCGATGTGCCTGATCCCATATCCGTAAACAGGGTGCCCGCAGCGGTTACCGTAGACAGGTCACCCGAAAAACCCAGGGTATTCCAGCCCGACGGCGTACCGGCACCTGCATAGGTAGCCACGTTAAACCCAAGTGTACACGATGTTACCGCAACGCCAGCCGGAAGGCTGCTCAGGTCAAACACAGCATAACCTCTGCGCGTATTGGCAGTAGTTACAATATTGCCGTCTGCACGAACAGTTGTTGTAGAGGTGCCTGTTTTGAACGATCCTGCGGCGCCGGTCGCGAAAATTGTTACAGTAGTAGTTTGTGAAAGGGCAACCAAACTCATGCAACACAGTAAGAATAATAGATAGACTTTTTTCATAGAATGTTTAATAATAAAACCAGGTGAAGTATACTTCGGCAATAGCAAAAAAATTGCTGACCAATTTTAATCAATTGCCACACATAACTTGTCTAATATTTAATTAACTATAATTTATATGCTATATTTTGGGAAAAATAAGACGATTCCCGTTATAAAACAAATCTGCTAACCATTTTTTTAATAAACTATTTTATTAATAATGTAACCATTTCTAAATTGATAGATCACATTTACAAATCACTATACATTTGCAAATGTAAATAAACCATAATAAATAAAACGATTTTTCTTATCAATTTCTCCGGTCAATGCCCCAATAGAGTTTCTGCCGTATCGTCTTCAGGAAATTATGCTCATCGGGCCTTACCAGTGATACCATAAAGCTCTCCCTTTTTACCGCCAGCTGCACATGGCTGTTTATGGTTTCGGTACGGGCATCGAGCGTGCATAAAAATTGCTCTGTGCGTCCTTCTATTTCAAAGGAGATGACATTATCATCAGGCACCACTATTGGCCTGGTATTCAGGTTGTGGGGAGCTACCGGGGTAATGACGAAGCTGGAGGTTTGCGGAAAGACCACCGGCCCTCCACAGCTTAGCGAATAACCGGTAGAGCCCGTAGGCGTTGCTACAATAAGTCCATCAGCCCAATACGTATTAAGAAATTCTCCATTCAAATAGGTGTGTATCTTGATCATAGACGAGGTATCCTGCCTATGTATAGTAAATTCATTTAATGCAAATGGTGCGCCGTTAAAAAGCGGAACGCTGGAATCCAGATGAATCAATGTTCTTTTCTCTAATGTATAAGAACCCTTTACTAACGACATTATTGCTGCCTCCACTTCATCTTCCGGAATGGCAGCAAGAAACCCTAATCTCCCCAGGTTGACCCCAATAAGCGGTATATTGCTGTTGCCTACAAAGCACACGGCATCCAGCATAGTGCCATCGCCGCCAAAGCTAAACAGCATATCGGTATGAGGTGGCAGGTCTTTTTTACCTGTAAACAGGCGGGGTGTTTTGTCAAATGTTATATGGGGCTGTAGCCGCTCGTAAAATTCTTTGTAGAAAACCAGCGATAGTTTATGCTGCTCCAGTAATTTCAAAATGCGCAGCAGAACCGGTACATCCAGCTCGTCAAATGTCCTGTTGTATAACGCTACTAGCATAAAAACTTACTCGCTGTTAAAGTGTAAATATAATCCATTTTGCCCCAAATGATTCCACGCATACTCAAAGCGAAACTTAATGTCGTATAATGTTATAATATCCACCCCAAAGCCGGCGCTATACAATAGCCTGTTGCTCAAAAAGCTATTTCCCGGCGATGGGCTGTTTATATAGCCTGCATCAACAAATATTTTCGGGTAGATGCGTATCGGCAGTGCCGTAAAATACTTCACCGGCAGTGAATAAGTGTTATTAAAGAGCTCTCGTTTCAGGTCTAGCCGCGCCAGCCCATAGTTACTGCCATCAACCACATAATATTCGTACCCCCTTACATAGTCAGTTTGTGTGCCTAGTCCTCCCCGGAAATAATAGGGCTGCTCCTGCGGATACATCAGCCTGCCACGGAACACAGCTGCAAAATACCATTTAGGAATTATGTTTTTAAATAACCCGGCCTCCACATTGGCGTAGCTCTGAAAATTGATCCCTTCAAAACCCCTCCTCGCTACGGCATTTACAACCATTTTAAATCCTTCCAACGAATAATTCCAGTTATCCACCCCATTAAATTCATAACGATAATATAACTCTATGAACCTGGCCCGGTCTGCTTTACCAGTAAAGTAACCGGGATTGAGTTTTAGTACTGTGTCACCCACCCTATAATCTTTGTAATTGAGCTGGAAGATGTGCTTAGATGCGTAAGCAGGCCGGTATAGGTAACTGATGCCTCCCTCTGCCTGCCGCAGTATTATGGGTCCGTTATACGTGCCGGCATACACCAGCTTGTTAGAGTCGGTATTATAATAGGTTTGCCTGCTCTGTGCCGCGCTCAGCGAGAACCCAAAACCATTGGTCTGCCCCTTATTCACATAGGGCCGCATATAGCTGATCCCTAATTTTTGAGTATAGCCTTCCTGCACGGTCACCGCCAGCGTTTCCAGGTTACCCCTGAAATTCTTATCCGTCAGGGTAAGGCCGGCCATAGCCCGGCGCAGGTCGTGGTTTTCCTTTACGTACCAGGTATTAAAATTCCGGTCGGCATACTGAATAGTAAGAGACGGGATAATGTACCATCGTTCTTTAAGGGTTATATACCAATCTACAGTGTTGCCATTCTGCTCTGTGCGCTGCTCCACTTCATTAAAAAGTTGCAGGTTAAAGAGGCGCAGCTTATTCTCATCGAGCAGGGCTTGTATAGAATCGAGAGTAAGTATATCCCCTTCATGCACACTCAGCTCCCTGAGTATTACTGACCGCCGCGTCACTCTATTACCCTCAATAATAATTTTACGCAGGGTAATGGCCTCCCTGGTATTGCCGCTCAGTCCTCCACGTCCCTGGCCATTCGCCCCGGAATAAATAAACAGGTAAAAAAAAAGAAGCGAAAAATATTTCATCTTTAAAAATCAAGGCAAGATAAAAAAGTTTGTAGCAAGCAATGCTCAACCCGGCATATTTACAACATTCTGTATTTATTGCTTAACTTTATTCCTAAACCCAGGCACAAATGCGGAAGTTCATCCTGTTTGCTACAGTTCTATTTTTTACAGCAATAATTTTCACCGTCTCCTGCAGGCACAAACCGAATGTAACACCTGTTGTTGTCACTGCTGATAGCAGTAACTTTCCTGACTCCATCTCTAAAATACTTGTTTCTAAATGCGATGTGGATGGCTGCCACAACAAGGCAAGTTCAATAAATGCAGGACAATTGGCATTAGATTCATGGGAACATTTATTTAACGGGGGCCTGGGCGGCGCCGTAGCTATTGCCTATAGCCCTGATTACAGCCTGCTGCTGCAAAGGGTAAATATGGACCCTGCTTTAGGCACAGCAATATTTGACTACGATAGTATGCACAATAAGTTGTTGACTACAGCGCAATACTTAACGCTAAGCAACTGGATAAAAAATGGCGCGCCCGATAAAAATGGCAATATCCCCTTTGCGGCTGACCCTGATACCCGGCAAAAAATATACCTGGCTCACTCCTCGCCCTGCAATGTGGTGGCAGTAATAGATGCCAAGAGTAAACTGATAATGCGTTACATAAAAGTAGGCGACCAGCTCGATGAATTGCCTCACGATGTAGAAGTATCCAGCGATGGCGCTTTTGCTTACGTATCATTGTTTGGCGGCAACCTGGTACAAAAAATAGATACCCGCACAGATGCTATTGTTAGCACTATAAACCTCAGCACAGAAACCCAGGGTGCCGCAGCCGGCGGGTGGAGTATTATCTATTTGTCTCCGCAGGATACTGCCTTTATGGTGAGCGGCTATGTGCCAAACGGCGGTATAGTTTCTGTAAATACAGCAGCCATGCAGGTAGACAATAAAAAAACGATCGATTTTAGAAACACCGGCTCCAGCAGCTTCTTTTCGTACCCCCATGGTATCGCCAGTAATCCCACATTCGATACCTTTTTTACTACGCTGCAATATGGCAATGCAGTGATCAGGTATTCGTGTAACCCGCTTAAGTTTAAATTCATCAGCGTTAACGGACAAACACCTGGCTCTACCGACTCAACCGACCACACGAGCCCTAACCCTCACCAGGTAATAATGGCCCCTGATTATTCCCGGTATTTCGTTACCTGCCAGCATACGCAAAACCTGCCTGGTACCGTGAGCGTGATCGACGCACATACCGATGCGATAGATACACAGATAACTGTAGGCTCTTATCCACAAGAAATGGCCATATCTACCTCAAAAAACTATTTGTTCGTAGCCTGTATGGAAGATTATGACAATCCCAATGCCGGAATGCTTGGTTCTGTGTATGTGATAAACCTCAGCACATACGAGATAGTAAAAAAGATCTATGGAAATTTCCGTCAACCTCACGATATAGCTGTGGACGAGAGAGACGGGTTGCTCTTTATAGGAAGCAGGAATGCCGATGCAGGAGGCGTAGTATCTCACCATTCTACTTCCTGTGGCGGTAACGCCGGCTGGTATAGCGTATATGACCTGAATACTTTAATGCCCGCAGATAACCAGTACTACCAGGCAGGCAGAGACGCTTATACACTTGCAGTACGGTTTAAGTGATCACGTTTGATAAACAGTACCCGCAGTAAAATGTGAAGTCAGGCATACAAATACACTAATAACTCAGTAACATACATTCAGGTAGGTGACGCCTATTAAATAAAACATCAAATGCTCACAGTATCGCTACACGGAATAAAAGTACAGGCGCCACGCGGTCTTTATGCGGAAGAACATATCATAGGCAATGCCTTTGAAGTAGATGTGGATATATGGCTGCCCGATGCGCAGCCGTGGCCATATGCAGATTACACCCTGGTACAAAAAACGGTAGCCGCAGCATTCCTGCAAAAAGAAAGGCTGCTGGAAGCCTTCGTCTTTAGCATATACACGGATCTGAAAGCAAATTTCCCTTTCGCTGAAAAAATAAGGGTAGCCGTACGGAAACTGCACCCACCTATGCACGGATCTGTTAGTTATGCCCAGGTGTGCTACGAAACCCCCTTAGGAGTTCAGTAGCTTCTCCAGCGCCGTATCATAAGCTTCTTTCCAGTCGCCTACAAAACCCCAGCTTTCGTCGTCTACAAATAGCTCCTTTTTTGCATTTACAAAACCCAGCTTGGTAAAGGGAGTACCCTTTAGTTCTGCTTCAAAAATGGCATGCAGGTCGGGGTTAATGGTTACCACTACCCTGCTTTGCGCCTCGCCAAAAAGCACCGCGTCTTTACGGATGCCCTTAGGCGTCTGCATGGTGAAGCCATGGCCATTGGTCATAGCACATTCCAGCAGGCAGGCAAACAAGCCGCCCTCAGAAATATCGTGCGCCGACTTCACCAGCTTGGCGCTGATCAACCGCTGCACCGTTTGCTGCAACTGATATTCTTCTTCCAGCTCAAAGTGGGGAGCAGGGCTATAGTTGATACCACAAATATGGTGCAGGTATTCAGAGCAGTTAATATCCTTCCTGCTTTCACCCAGCAGATAAATGCTATCACCGGGATGTTTAAAATTAAGCGACATCTTCTGGTCCATTGTATCCAGTACGCCTACCATGCCTATAGTAGGCGTAGGGTATACCGGCCCGTCCTCACTCTGGTTATAAAAGCTTACGTTGCCACCAGTTACCGGCGTATCAAATTTCAGGCAGGCTTCACCCATACCTTTTATGGCATGTACAAACTGGTAATACACTTCAGGGTTATACGGGTTGCCAAAGTTCAGGCAGTTAGTTATTGCCACAGGCAGGCCGCCGCTGCACACTATATTCCGCGCTGCTTCGCTCACAGCTATCATAGCGCCCTTGTAGGGGTCTGCAAATACATAGCGGCTGTTGCAGTCTGTAGTTACCGCGAGCCCTTTTTGTGAACCATGCACCTTCACTATAGGTGCATCGCTCGGCTCGTTAGTATGCGTATTACCTGTGCCTACCATGCTATCGTACTGCTCATATATCCAGCGTTTCGATGCTATGTTAGGCAACTGTATTAGTTGATACGCTATCTCTTTCAGATCGCCTGGCTGCTTTATGCTGTCAATATTAAACTTCTTGATCTCACTAAAATATGCTGGCTCCCTATACTCGCGCTCATACACAGGCGCACCGCCACCCAGCACCAGGCTTTCGGCCGGCACATCGGCTATCAGTTCGCCGTTCATGTAGTATTTCAGGTTCTGGTCTTTGGTTACCTTACCTATCTCCACACAGTGTATATCCCACTTGTCAAATATTCGCTGCACTTCATCTTCCCTGCCCTTCTTCACCACTATCAGCATGCGCTCCTGGCTTTCGCTCAGCAGCATTTCCCATGGCTTCATGTTCGCCTGGCGTGTAGGCACTTTGTCCAGGTGTATGATCATGCCATGCTCGCCTTTAGCGCTCATTTCGCTGGTACTGCAGGTAATGCCTGCCGCACCCATATCCTGCATGCCTATCAGCGCGCCTGTTGGTATCATCTCCAGGCATGCCTCCAGTAGTTTTTTCTCTTCAAACGGATCGCCCACCTGTACAGATGGCAGTTGCTCAGCGCTGTTCTCACTGATATCAGCCGATGCAAATGATGCACCTCCTATACCATCCTTACCCGTAGATGCCCCCACAATAAATATCGGGTTACCCTCGCCATGCGATGTTGCAGATACCGTTTGCCCTGCCTTTACTACACCTACGCTCATGGCATTGACCAATGGATTGGTCTGGTAGCAGCTTTCATAATATACTTCACCGGCCACAGTAGGCACACCAAAGCAATTGCCATAGTGCCCTATGCCTTTTACCACGCCTTTTATCAGCCACTTTGTTTTAGGATTATCTACTTTACCAAACCGCAATGAATTGAGCGATGCAATAGGCCTTGCGCCCATAGTAAAAATATCGCGGTGTATGCCGCCCACACCCGTAGCTGCACCCTGGAAAGGCTCTATCGCCGATGGATGGTTGTGCGATTCTATCTTGAACACGCAGCCCCAGCCATCACCTATATCTACAAGGCCGGCATTTTCCTCCCCAGCTTTTACCAGCAGCTTTGCACCATCACGGGGCAGCGTTTTCAGCCATTTTATAGAGTTTTTGTAGCTGCAATGTTCACTCCACATTACGGAGTACATGGCTACTTCATTAAAATTGGGCGTGCGGCCCAGTATCTCTTTTATCTTTTCAAATTCTTCTTCGCGAAGGCCAAGTTTGGTGGCTTGTTCGAGTGTGGCAGTCATACTGCAAACCTACAAAATTTTAGGGAGGGCACATATCTGTTCAGCACGGCGATCAAATTTTCACAGATCGGAACAAAAAAAAGAGGCTATGTTCTGCACATAGCCTCTGATCAAAAATAGGTTGCAATATTCATAATATAAAAAACGGCGTTACAAGGGCCAAAACTGTAGGTGCATCCAGCGGCTCATCAAATGCCGCTGTAGCAGATGCCTGCGGTATTGTGCCAGAAGCCCCTGGTAACGAGGTAATGGTGATGCCTTCCTGGCCCACATTATCTTCTCCCAGGTAGTTAGCCTGCAACGCCACTATAGGTGGTATATTATTGGTTATCCATGGCGCGGGATACTCTGCGGCTGCGCCAGAAAGCCTCCGTACATAGCGTATGTGCGCTGCATGCCTCGCCTCCACGCAGCTGATCTCAAGCGCCTGCTGCAGTACTGTAGAATTAGCACTGCCAAAAAACGCTGGCATTTGCCCTTGGTAAGCGCGTACGCCGGTATCTTCAAACGTTTGCGCCACTATTAAAAATGTCTTATAATCTTCAAAAACATGGTATGTGCCACCCTTGGTAAAATCATATGCACCAGACGGTATATATGCCGGAATATTAGAAGCTGCATTGTAATTCTTAGGAGTATATGGAGTAACGCCCATAGTAGTGAGTGCGTTAGTCAAAAAGTTGATGTGCGACAGCTCATGCGCTTCAATGGTCTGGAAACCGGGCTGGTCACTGCCCGGTATCAGGCCACCGGTGTTATTGGCTACATGGTAGTAATTGAATTCAAGGTATTCCAGTTTCAGCGCAAAATTCAAAGCATCGCCCACTGCGCTGGTGGTTTTGCCATAAGCCTTTTTGAACATAGACCCTACTGCAATAGGAAGCGCAGCCGCAGCCACCTTCGACCCAAAACTTCTCAGCACATCGCGGCGACCGCTCAGCCTTTCATACACCTCTGGGTCTGTCTTTTCAATTTCGGCAAGTATATTTCTAAAGTTCATGTTCTGTTGATTACTAATTAGGCAATTTTCTTGAGTCGAATTTTGTGAGGATATAATTTTGCTGCGCGATAGCTAAAACAGCCGATGGCGAATTGGAATGATCCATAGCATTGCTTCCTACGCCTGTAGAAAAGGTGTTGTAAGCATATACATCCTTGAAATAAGCCGAATGGCGTGCCTCTACAGTCACCATTTTATTAAATTCGCGCGTGTAGTCAGTATTGGTAAGCAATGGTGCCGCGCCTATAAGGCCGGTAACAACCAGGTCTTCAAGCTGTGCAGCATTGGTTAATACACTCGTGCGGTCTGCGAATGTTACCGAAGAAAATGCAATATCTATAGGCATAACGGCATCAGAGCCTAGCAGCGCTTTAAAGAACTCGCGGTGCGCTATTTCCTGGTCGCGCACGTCTGTCAGCAGTTGCAATTCGCTTTGAGATATGCCATAATAATTAGTGACAACAGCCTGTGTATAAAAAGCCGCTTCTACTTGCTGCAGTATATACATGTAATTGAGCAATGCCGTGTCTCCGCTGCCTATGTATACATCTGTAGGCCCGCTCGTTTTTTTACATGCCGAGAATAAAATACCAGCCCCGGCAATGCCGCCCGCAAGCTGGAAAAAACGCCGCCTCGATACATCGTACCCGCTTTCCATTTCTTCCACCTGCCCGCCGGCCGGTGTGTTCCATATTTTCATACGCTCAGTTTGTTGATTTTATACAGCGCAAGCTATGCCCATTTAGGGTAATAAATTGCCAACTGGCCTTAAAATTAAAAAAAGCGCACTTCAAAGCAACATATTCCTTTTGCTTTAGCGCATTTTTTTTAATTGTATATTATTCAGCCTTTTACTTGTGGTTATAAAGTTATTAAGAAAAGAGGGAAAAAGAAACCTATGGAGAAATATTTACCATGTGGGCTACCAAGACACTGCTCCCGGCTAATGAACTAATCAACAAATTAACGGATCAACTAATTCTTCCCTATTACAAATACAAAAGGAAGATCCATCCGATTATTAAGCGCGGCACGCACTTTATCAGCCTTTTTTATCATTTTGTATTTCTGGATGTCTATGATCTCTAAAGCAGAGACATAATTTTTACTAATGCCAGTATGCCGAAGATAGGAAGCAAGAAATACCGCCGAAGGTACATCGGCAGCAATGATATTTTTTACGTAGTGCAACCATACATTATTTCCGTTCCACATACCGGTACATTTTATTTATCTAAATCTTTTGTGCTTATAAACACCGTTCAGGTCGGCGCCGCAGCCACATTTTTTACGAGTATTACAACTTTGTGCCAGCGACACAAAAATAATTGCAAAAACTATATAGATCACTGCTTTAACCGGCTTTCTTCGTTTCATAAATTTTACTTTTGTAAAAATAGGAATTATTGCCAATACTAAATCCTAAACAAATACTAATTGCCCCCCTCGACTGGGGACTTGGGCATACCGCCCGTTGCGTGCCGCTCATCCGCCATATCAGGGCTTTAGGGCACCACCCTATAGTAGCCGGTAACGCTTCGCAGCAGGCATTTATACAGCAGACCTTTGGAGCCATAGACTTTATCCACCTCGATGGCTATAACATCACCTATTCCAAATGGAACCGCTTTGCGCAGGCAGGCTTGCTCTCCCAGTTACCACGTTTGCATAAAACCATCCGGAATGAGCATCAGTGGCTGCAAGAACTTTCGCAGCGCATACACATAGATGGGATCATTTCAGATAATCGCTATGGCTTGTACCATGCATCCATTCCGTCTGTAATAATGACGCACCAGCTTATGGTGCTTAGTGGCATGGGCAGCATGATGGACCGTGCTATTCAAAAAGTACATTATAAATACTTAGAACAGTTCGGCAATACCTGGGTGGTAGATATTCCCGGAAGTGTAAACCTTGCAGGCAAATTATCCCATCCGCATATATTGCCGACAGCGTCAAAATACATTGGGCTCCTCTCGCGCTTTGAAGAAAAAGAGTTGCAGGATACCACGGAAGAAACTCTGTTAATATTGCTTTCCGGGCCGGAGCCTCAACGCAGCATTTTATCCCGTATACTCTGGCAACAGGCAACCCGCTATAATGGTAAAGTGGTGTTTGTAGAGGGCAGCGATACAGCAGTACCTAAGGTAATTATTCCACCACACATCACTTACCACAAAAGATTAACTGACAAACAATTAGCTCCAATATTGCAAGCCGCAAATATGGTCGTTTGCCGTAGCGGCTATTCCACCCTTATGGATGTTATTGCCCTTCGCAAAAAAGCCATACTCATCCCCACCCCGGGCCAGACGGAACAAGCATATCTTGCCCGGCATATACATGCACAAGGCATATACTACGCAACAAAGCAGCGTGAGTTTAATTTAGATGCGGCACTTAAGGGAGCCGCGGGGTTTCCTTATCATCTCCCTTCTTTTCCAGGCGCTTACTCCATGTACAAAAGTATTGTCTCGCAGTGGCTGAATGGCTTGTGAAGTACTAATTACACCGTTGCCAGGTGCAAATGCTCTGACTGTACCCTCTCACCAAAAAAAGTACTTGCATGGGTATCAAAGTCTAGGGTATCGTCGGTAGTATAAAAACTCCTTCTGCCCTCTTTTGTGAGCGCGCTTTCTATTTCCGCATGCCGTTGCAGGTAGTCTGCAAGGCTATCTGCTACTACCTGGCCTTGCGCCACCGCGGTTACCCCGGCGGGCAGGTATTTCTGTATCTTCTCCATTAGCAATGGATAATGGGTGCAGGCAAGCAGTATCGTATCTATTTCCGGTGCAGACGATAGCAGCTGGTCCAGGTATCTTTGCACAAAATAGTCGGCCCCGGCAGAGTTGTACTCTCCATATTCCACTATCGGCACCCACATAGGGCAGGCAAGCTGGTGTACCTTTATCTCCGGGAAAAATTTATTGATCTCCATCTGGTAAGAACCTGAGTTTATAGTCCCCTTTGTTCCCAGCACACCTACAGAGCCAGACTTTGTATAGGTACCTATTACCTCTGCGGTAGGGCGTATTACACCTAGCACCCGTTTATTTGCGCCTATACGTGGCAGGTCTTGCTGCTGTATGGTGCGCAGTGCCTTGGCCGATGCCGTATTGCATGCCAGTATCACCAGCGGACAGCCCATTTTAAAGAACCATTCTACACATTCCAGGGTATATTGATGCACCGTGTCAAACGACCGGTTGCCATAGGGCGCCCGGGCATTATCGCCCAGGTATATATAATCGTATTCCGGCAGCAGGCCGGCTATAGACCTGAAAACCGTAAGACCGCCATAACCCGAATCAAAAACACCTATAGGACTGGATGCCATGTGGAATAAAAAGTTGAAAATATCCGATTAACTAAACGACATAAGAAAAGAAAAGTAGAATTCCTGTCATGGTGAGCCCCGTCGAACCATGACATGCTGAGCACTTAATTTCAGCCAAATAGAATTCCAATAGCAATTCATTATCACACGGAAACATAAAGGTAACAGATAACTGCTACACAAAAAAGGAGCGCCTGTATAAGGCGCTCCTTTCAAAATATCAATAGACAGCTAATTAACGAGCTATCACCAGTTGTTTTACTATTTGTCCCTGCTGAGCGCCTGTTATTTTTACGAAATAAGTGCCTTCAGCCAGGTTGTTTAAAGATACTGCGCTATTGTACTGAGTAGCTTCAGGGGCGTCCCATTGCCTTACTATGCTGCCCTGTACATTGTAGATAGCTATAGTAGCAGTCTGTGCCTTTGTCCAGTTTAGGTCTATGTGCAGCATGTTTTGTGCTGGCACAGGGTAGATGTTAGCATCACCACCTGCATTAGCTATGCTTTTTACAGCAGCAACAGACGGATCATAAGTTCCATAATAGTAGCTAGCCATTGGATCGCCGCTTGCGTGCTCAAATACGCCCACCACGTTCCATGCTGTACCAGTGTGCGATGTCAGTTGGTTACTGCTGTTATAAGTATTTACAAACTGCATCACATTATCCCATGTATTGCTGGTATCATTCCAAGTTTGCAACACGTCAATCTGAGGCATTGTATTGCCAGCATATGTGTATATGTGCAGTGAGTCATTTATAAATGTACCGCTCAGCACATCCCAGTGCTGGTATAATTTGTTCGTCATATTATCAGAGCCGTCGTAGCTGTTGGTATTCATGCTCACAGCCACCCACGCGCTGCCATTCCATGTGCTATGCAGGGTGTTAAGTACTTTATTTGTAGCAGTATACGTATAGTCATATTTATCAGTGTACGCCGGGGTGCCTGCTACATTCAGGTCGGTTTCGTTAATAATGTTAGTATTTGTAGCATCGTATATGTACGTTTTCTGACTGTTGGCATCAAAAACAGAGGTCAGACCGTTCCATGTATTATATTCGTCTTTATACAATTTGCCGGCTGCGTTATAGCTATATACATCCTGCGCTACTGGCGAAAAAGATGTGCCGTTCCAGGTCTGCATGGTCAGCGTCGTAACCTGGTTGTTTGCGTTATACGTATACAGGTTTTTAGAAGACAATATCCAGGTACTGCCGCTCCAATATTGGTAAGTGATGCTAATGATATTGTTATTTGCATCAAATTCTTGTATATAATTTAAATAGTTCTCATAACCCGTTGATGAGTCAACAAACTTCCAGGTTGTAGAATTATCGTATTTCATTATATGCATAAGGTCTCCGCCTCTGCCACCAGAATAATTATAACCCGACGAATCCACTGGTGTGAATATAACACCATTGTTAACCCAATCACTTTTCGCGATTAACCTTGAAGAGGTTTGGGCCTGTAGATCCTGGGAAAGAATTGCAGGTATTGCAAGCGTAAGGAGTAGCATCTTTCTTTTCATAAAAGGCATTTTATTTTGGAATAGTTATGGTATAAATAGAAAAACCATACAATGATAGTAATAAATTTCTGGAAAACACAAATTTTTGAGAAAAAATAGTTCCGCATATTTTACCTGCAACCCCTGTAAATAGCTCACTATCCAGCTATTCAATAACTCTTATGTAAATGAGCGCCTAATACATATCACTATAATATTCCTTTTTTTAAAAAGACTTGCAGAAAAAACATTCCGCGATACATCATTTTTTAAATTGCAAAGCTTTACTTTGCACAAAATTTATTTTGTTAATCATATCTTATCAAAAGAGTGGTTTCCATACGTACAGTTACTTATATGACTTTTCATCAATGAATAACTGAAAATTTTAAAATAGCTGTGCGATAACCCTTGCTTTTAAAAGCATAAAGATTTATCTTGCGTCCGGATAAGGTGTATATCGGCGAGATATGCGCTAAAGGATTTATACACTTTGCAATTATTTAAACAAAACACTAAATTGGTTTTTATGAAAAAAACGATACTCCTGGCAGTGGCTTCAATAAGTGTGGTTTCCAGTCTTTTCTTTACAAGTTGTAGCAGGAAAGGTTTTGCAACCGCGCCTACTTCAATGGCTTCATCCGACACCTCTTTTGTTCCCTTTACCAAAAACCTTAAACAAAGGCTCGAGCATGACGGCATTGATATCAAGAAGATACAGTTTTATACCAACGAAAAAATGGTATTGAGACATGCTACAGGGGTGGAAAAAGGGCAGGTAAAATCTGGCATCATCATGATAGACTACGGCCAGTCGCTCAGCCAGATCACTATACCGGCATGGACGCCTGCCGTTTGTGAAAAAGTAGACGGAGACCAGTTGATGATCAGCTTTGATGCCCCGGGCAAAACAATGACCTTCGGCGCTCTTTATGCCAACACAAGCTTTATTCTCGTAGGTACTAACTACCACAATGGTACAGTAGATATTACTTACGACAACCAGCCATATACTGCTACATGCGCAAGTTGTGGCAATGCTGCAGACATAAAGTTGTTTGTAAGGAAAAACCAGGCCTACAAATCAGACGACGTGAACCGTGTAGTTATGGGAAGAAAAGTAAACTAATTTTTTTCAGATATTCAGAAAGCCCTGCAATACTGCGGGGCTTTTTGATTTATGTCCGCCCCGTTATTGCGCTTGCGTTTCGCTAACCAGCCTGCGGAAAATATCAGCCGCTGGAGCAGCCTCCGTTTTATTTGCAGATTGCCCTGCCCAGAGATTGGTAAAATCCTTGTTATCCTGTTGCTGCGCCCTGGCCCGGAGTAGCGACGTAAGGCTGTTTTGTACCGGGTATTCCGGTATCGTTAGCCCACTCGCGTCCACTTCTGTCATCAATTTGTTTCTCAACCCACGTGCCCATCTTCCCGAAAACGCCCGTGTTAGCACAGCATCTGTGTCCGCAGCATTTTGAACTGCTTTTTTGTAAGCCGGTATTGCCGCGCTTTCGTTACACGCTATAAATGCTGTACCCACCTGCACACCCTCTGCGCCCAACGCAAAAGCAGCCCGTATAGTATTGCCATCATGTATGCCTCCCGCCGCAAGCACCGGACCTTTTACAGCTGCTGCAATTTGAGGCAGCAACGACATAAGCCCTATTTGCGGATAATCAGCCTCCTCTAAAAATGTGCCCCTGTGCCCACCCGCTTCAACACCCTGGGCTGTGATAATGTCTATGCCTTTTTCCGCCAGCAACTTTGCTTCCCTCACAGTAGTTGCTGTTCCATTAAGTATCACGCCCTTGGTTTTAAAGGCCTTAATTACCTCATCACTCAGTACACCAAACGTAAAACTCACCACAGGAATATCCTCACTAAGCAGCACCGCTGTTTGCTCCATGTAAGAATAAAAACGAAGAGCATCAATATCCTGTTGTTCATAAATGATGCCATTAGCTGCGCATAACTTTTCTAAAAAAGCCTGCATCTTACGAGCCTCCTCACTATCTATATGCGGCATGGGGTGCGCAAACAAATTAACCGCGAAAGGCTTGCGGGTGAGTGCTTTGGTTTGCTGTATAAGTGTTTGTGTTTTCCCGGGCGATAAGCCACCCACCGGCAACGAGCCCAGTCCACCGGCATTTGCTATCGCCGCTACCATTGCCGGGGTAGTAACGCCAAGCATTGGAGCGCACACAATAGGATAGTCTATTTTAAGCAGGCTGGTCAGTTCATTCTTCCGCTCCATACTTTTTTGTTTAGGCCAGTACAAGTTGATCGTAAAGTTTCGTCAGCATAGCAGCGCCATCTGCACACAAACCTGGATGTACCTTCGAGGTTTGCACCACAGTACTTCGCGTAGCAGTAAGCCATCGGAACCGCTCTGCAATGGGCATCTTACCTATAGGCCCTGCATCGTTACCTCCTTTACAAATCCGCTGAAAAGCCTCCAGGTAGTCACATACCTCGGCAATATCTAATTGCCCTGCAAAAGCGCTTAACCGTTGTTCATCCGGCGCAAATTTTACCTGCAAAAATTTTTCTTTCGCACAATACAGCACCACACCCACGTTGAGAAACTCTTCGCGCTCCACCTTCGGCACTACCCGGATAACAGCGTACTCAAATAAGTGTTGCTCTTGCATGCTGCGCTTCTTTTACAAATATTTCTGAATGGGCCATCCTTATTTCTAAAAACCGCGCGTATGCATCCCTGTGCTCGGCCGGCGATGCAAACGGCGCATCTATCATCAGCCACTCGTCCGGTATCAGCGCTATTATATTGCGGATCCGTTCGTTATTCAATATCAGCCTATAGGCAGTATCCACAAGCTCCAGCTCCGTAGCGCGTGGCAGCAGCACATGGTCTTTCACCTGCATAAAAGGTTGCCTGGCTTTCTCTTCCCAGTTTTGCCACGAGTGGTGAAAATACAAGGCTGCGCCATGATCTATGAGCCATAATTCTTTATGCCACAGCAGCATATTGGTATTGCGCACCGTGCGGTCCACATTGTTCAGCAGGCAATCAAGCCACACTATACGCGAGGCAAGCTCGGCATCTACAGCCGTAACAGTAGGGTCAAACGTAATAGACCCCGACAGGTAGTGCAGCCCCAGGTTCAGCCCCGTACTTGCTTTTAGCAGGTCTTGTATCTCTTCATCAGGCTCCGTGCGCCCAAATGCTTCGCTCACATGCGCAAATACAATTTCCGGTATTTTCAGCCCTAGCAGCCGTGCTATCTCTCCACCTATCAGCTCCGCAATAAGCGCCTTAGGCCCCTGTCCCGCCCCACGAAATTTAAGCACATACAAAAAGCCATCATCAGCCTCAGCAATAGCAGGCAAGGAGCCGCCTTCGCGTAGCGGTGTTACATAACGGGTCACATTTACGTTGCGCAATTCTGGCGGGCTATCAGGCATCGGGGTTAGTACTTTGTACAAAAATAGTATTATCCACTTATACTACACATCCATATACTCCCACGCACTATGATAAGCCCCAAGGGCTTCAGCATATTCAATAAAATCAGCATAAAACGGCAAGTGCGATAGCGTAGCGCTATCACCCACCACCACCAGTTTTTTCCGGGCACGTGTCATTGCCACGTTCATCCTCCGAATATCAGAGAGAAACCCTATCGTCCCCTCATCGTTGCTCCTCGTCATGCTGATATATACAATATCCCGTTCCTGCCCCTGGAAACTATCTATCGTATTCACCGATATTTTATCTGCATGTTTCTGTAGTTCTGACGAGTGCAGCAGTTGCTCCTTCAGCACATAGATCTGCTCTTTGTAAGGAGAAATAACCGCTATCGTCGGGAAGTTATCTTGTGTATAATGCGGCTCTAGCTCGGCAACAAGTTGCGCCAGGTGCTTAAACAAAAAAGCCGCCTCCTCTGGGTTAGAAATACTCGTACTTTCTGACCGCTCATTAAAGCCGCATCCGGCAGTATCAATAAACGCCAGCGGCACATCTGCCGGAAACAGCAAATGATTGGCAACGCTGCCATGCGCTTTCAGCAGGCCAGTATAAAATACTTTGGATGAATACCCCATTATCTGCTCATGCATCCGGTATTGCTCTTCCAGTTGCACCACAGCTTCAGGGTGCAGCGCCACGCACTTTTCCAGCAGCGTAGTGCTCAACCCTTTCTTCGCCGCCTCATTCGACTTTATTGTGGGTGACAACTGGCAATGGTCTCCTGCCAGCACTACTTTTCTTGCTTTTACTATCGGTATCCAGCAGGCAGGTTCCAGCGCCTGCCCGGCTTCATCTATTACTACCGTATGGTATTTTAGGTTCTTCACCGTATAGTGGTTGGCGCCCACCAGCGTTGCTGTTATCACCTGCGCTTTAGCCACCACATCGTCAATGATATATTGCTCCGTATTGCCCACATCTTTCATGATCTTGTGCGCCTCATCAAACAGCGCTTTCCGCTGCTCCCTTTCCGCCCTGCCAAAGCTACGCTTGTACTTATGCGCCATGTCTTTAAAGTCGGATGCTTGTTTCTTCATCCTCTTTATCTCTTTCGTAGCGCTATGCGCAGCCATTTTGCTGTCAAGGGTCAGCGACATCAGCCGTTCCGATACCCGCGCCGGGTTACCCACCCGCAATACATTCAATCCCTCATCTGAGAGCTTTTCACTCAGCAGGTCCACGGCAGTATTGCTTGGCGCCACCACAAGTATTTGCTCTCCTTCTTTTTTTATTAGCGTTTTTATGGCCTGTACCAGCGTTGTGGTTTTGCCTGTGCCGGGTGGCCCATGCACTATAGCCAGCTCATTAGCCGTTACTATTTTATTTACCGCCTCCAGTTGCTTACTGTTTAGCCGTGGGTTGGTGTTGCCGGTTATCTCCCGTTCAAATGCTGGCTGCTTTGCTCCCGCTAGTACACGTATCAGCCTACCCTCCTCCGGCTTCTCCATAAGCTTGGCCGCATACTTTACTGCCGATTGCATTTCTTCATAGCTGTTGTCGTCAAACAGCAGGTCTATGCCTAGTTTCCCATCACTTGCCCAGTCGGGTAGCTCCTCCGTACGCAAAGTAATTTTAAGCTTGTTCCCACTCTGAAAGGTGATGGTACCCTCTACATGGTCATTCTTCGCATCGTGATTGGAAAACAGCATGGCCGATGCACCAAAGCGGAGCTGGTGGTTCACATCTGTATGCGTAGTACGTTCTACCTCCACTGTTATATAATCTCCCCGGCTTGGCTCATTACCCCTTATGGCAATAGGGTACCATGTAAGCCCGGCAGCTCTCCGGCTGGTAACAGACGATGATTCCGCAAGTTTCTGGTACGCTCTCCTGTCCTCCTCCCGCTCTATTTTCAACAACTCCAGCAGTCCCTCAAAATAATCCATGCGCGCAAAGGTAAAGGCTTATTTGTACCCAGTATTCGCGTAACCTATTCTTTTAGTATTAACAGCTTCCCTTTGTAATATTCGTCAGTTAATATTATCATAATGGCATATGTTCCTTACCGCCCCTTTGGCAAGCTCGGTTCGGCGCCACATTTGCAAGCTGACTTGTACCCTATGGATTGTTGAAAAGAATAAATCTTACAGCGGAATATCAATCCGTATTTGCTTAGAGAATATTTTGCCATTGGCATCTTTGCCATCTATCTTCCACATTACGGAACGGAGCGTAGTAAATAGCGGCTTCTGATCCGCAGAGCGAACATTGTGGACCTCCTCCTGCCATTCCTGTATCTTTTTGCGGCTCATGCGGTGACGCCTTGCAGCTTTCTCAACAGCACTACGGATAGTATTTTTGTTAGCTTCAGGTACTTCCAGCGACTTATCGTCGAGGCCGGTAGCTTTGTATATATTGTTATTTGTGCCTTTCAGCGCCTCCCATGCAGTAGTTGTGGATAAAGTTTCCAGCGGTAAAGTACCCATATCCGTTTTTAAAACCACCACCGATTGGTAGCGCTGAGATACTTTGGTTACGTTTGCGGTTACTTTAAGCAAGTTGCCGCTCAGGTTGCCACTTACCAAGGTATACACAGCCCCGTTTGCATGAGACAGGTCAGGGTTACCGGCCTGCTTTGCCACCACATTCGGAATGATAAGTGAAGCAATGTTAAAGTCAACCGTTAAGCCTCCCTGTGCCGATACTTCAGGTTGAGCCTGTTTTTGAACCGGAACAGCTGTGGTAGTCTTTTTCGCAGTATCGGCTGCTTTTTGCGTAGGCGTTTGGGCAACAGGTGTAGTGTCTTTATTCTCGGCTGTCGGTATATCCGGTTTCAGATCGGCAACAAGGTCCTGCAGCTTTTTTGGGTCTTTTTCTGTAACAATGGTAGAAGAGTCCCCAAGAACAATTGGCCTGTTGTTTTGCTGGTTCATATTATTACACGACGAGGCGCACACCGCCCCAGCCATTAACGCAATAAACAGAACCCTTGTAGCCATAAAACCATATTTACTGCAACGAAAGTAGCGCACAAAACGCCAAAAGTCAACAGCATTGCCAAAAGTATATCTATGTGGGCAAATCTACGCTAAACATGGTTAATACGATAGCAGCTTTTCTACACACTCCTCCAGCCTGTTGTTTGCCATAAAGTTGTGTTCCAGCTCTATTGCAAAAGGTATTGGGGTATCAAGGCCGGCACAGCGCACTATAGGCCCATCAAGCAGTTCAAAGCAGTTTTCGGCTATCCAGGCGCCAAGTTCACCGCCAATGCCCCCGGTCATCGTGTCTTCGTGCAGCAACAGTACTTTGCCGGTGCGCTTTACCACCTGCCGTATGGCATCATAATCAAGCGGCAGCAAAGTGCGCAGGTCCAGTATGTCGAAAGATATATCGGTATGTTGTTTCGCATACTCGGTAGCCCAGTGTACACCCATGCCGTACGTAATAATGCTCACGTCGCTGCCGGCCTGCACATGCCGCGCTTTGCCTATCTCCGTGGTATAATAGCCATTAGGTACCATGCCGCTTATGCTGCGGTACATAGCCTTATGCTCAAAGAACATTACGGGGTTAGGGTCTGCCAAAGCCGCTATCAGCAAGCCCTTGGCATCTTCCGGTGTAGATGGGTACACCACCTTTAAACCGGGCGTATGCACAAACCACGCTTCATTGCTCTGTGAATGAAATGGCCCTGCGCCTACACCGCCGCCCGTAGGCATGCGTATGACCACATCGGCATTCTGGCCCCAGCGGTAATGTATCTTAGCAAGGTTGTTGATGATCTGGTTAAAACCCACCGTCACAAAATCAGCAAATTGCATCTCCATCATCGATTTAAAACCCTTGATAGACAAGCCCAATGCCGTACCCACTATAGCGCTTTCGCACAGGGGTGTATTCCGCACCCGTTCTTTGCCGAATTGCTGCACAAAGCCCTCGGTCACTTTAAAGGCGCCACCGTATTCTGCAATATCCTGACCCATCAATACCAGGTTAGGATAGCGCTCCATGCTTTCTTTCAGGCCATCGCTAATTGCCTGTATAAACTTCTTCTCGGTAGCGGCTGCTGATGGGCGTACTGCAGCTGTATTGGTGGCTGCATATACGTCAGCGATCTCGTCATTTGTATTAGCAGCTACTTTAGGTACAGCAAAGCCTTGCGCTATACCTTCTTCTATCTCCCGTGTTATATTCTCCCTTATTGCAGCGATGGTATTATCGCCAAGTATATTTTCATCTTTTAAGAATTGTTCGAAGTTTGCGAGCGGGTCTAGCTTCGCCCATTGTTCAAACAGTTCTTTAGGTACATACTTCACACCGCTAGCTTCTTCATGCCCCCTCATGCGAAAGGTCATACACTCTACCAGTATAGGCTTCTGCTCTGTAATGCAATATTCACGCGCTTTGGTTATCTCTTTATAAACCTCGAGTATATTGTTGCCGTCTATGGTGATACCCTTCATTCCATACCCTATGGCCCTGTCGGCAAGCTGCTTGCAGATAAATTGTTCGCTGCTGGGGGTACTAAGCCCATAGCCATTGTTCTCTATAACAAAGATCACCGGAAGGCCCCATACAGCCGCTACATTGAGCGCCTCGTGAAAGTCGCCTTCGCTAGTACCACCATCACCGCTAAATGCCAGCGATACCTTCTTTTCTTTCTTTAGTTTATGCGCCAGCGCCACCCCATCTGCAATAGCCAGCTGTGGCCCCAGGTGCGATATCATGCCGCATATATGGTAGTCATTATTCCCAAAGTGAAATGACCGCTCCCGGCCCTTGCTAAAGCCCTCCTGGCTGCCTTGCCACTGCTTGAATAATTTGGCAAATGGCATTTTGCGTGTGGTGAATACACCCAGGTTGCGATGCAGGGGCATTACGTATTCATCTTCGTCCAGCGCCAGGGTAGCGCCCACAGCTATGGCTTCCTGCCCTATACCGCTAAACCACTTGCTTACACGGCCTTGTCGCAGCAATACCAGCATTTTCTCCTCTATCATCCTGGGCCGTAGTAGCTCGGTGTAAAACTGCATCAGTTGTTCATCGGTAAGGCCCTGGCGGTCAAATTGCATATTTTGTATTTGGGAGCAAAAGTAATATGGAATTGGCAATTAGACTCCGTGGTCTTATTTATCCAATTAAATTTATAATGATGCGTTATATATTTGTTCTAAAAACATACTCATTGAAGAACTTACTGCTTATTGTTATCTCATTGGTTTCTACTTTTTCTGTGTGGGGCCAGCAATGCAGTTGCGAAAAAAAGTTTGCATTTATCCGGCATGAAATTGAAACCAATTATGCTGGCTATACCGATAAAGTAAATAAAAAGACCAAGGCAGCTTATGAAAGACTGACCATAGAAACGCTGAAAAAAGTTAGGGTAACGAAAAAAGATGCCTATTGCTTATTCGCATTGAAGGACTGGCTTGATTTCTTTAAAGACGGGCATGTTCAGTTATTTGATCCACATCAACCCGACATGAATGACACGATTGCGATCCGGGACCGGATCAAAAAAACAGAGCTGATACACCTCTCGCCGGAAAGGGTGAAGCAACTGGAAAACAGCACAGATCACGAAGAAGGCATCTACTACAATTTCGATTCATCTTACAAAATAGCTATTATTAAAAGTAAAAATGAATTTCGCGATTATGCAGGGGTTATAGTAGATTCCAAAGTCGATGTATGGAAACAAGGGCAGGTAAAACTTGAATTAAAAAAAAAGAACGATAGTACATACAAGGCCATAGCATACATGAGAGATTATTCTTACAGGCCACAGCTATATTATTTTAACGGCGCAAACCTGGGTGGCGAAAATTGGAAGAAAGTAAACAAACCCCTGCCTGCTGTTGAAAATAAAGCTTACGGTCAATTTCATTTCCAAAATGTAGCCTCGAAGAAACTAAGTGACAGTACATTGTATATCCAGGTCGGCACGTTTGACCCGTCAAACACGCACGCTATTGATTCTCTGTTCAAGGCAACTGATACCATTTTAAAAACAACACCAAACCTCATCCTCGATTTGAGGTCTAATGGTGGTGGCAGCGACGAGGCCTATGCTTCAATACTACCATATATTTATACAGGACCGGCGATGGGGTATGGCAACTATATTTATGCTACAGGCGACAATATTAAGCACTACGAGGAACGGCTTAATGATTCCGATCTATCTGAAAATGGTAAAGGATTTATCGCAGAAGTTATCAGTAGAATGAAGCAGAACCCCGGAAAATTTGTCATCCATGCAACCGATGATACTATAAAATTTGACGAGGTATTACCTTATCCTAAAAAGGTAGTTGTGTTAATAGACAACAATTGTGCAAGTACTACAGAGGAATTTCTTTTAGCAGCTAAGCAAAGTACCAAGGTGACTTTAATGGGACAACATACTTACGGCGAGCTTGATTATTCAAATTGGGTGATAGCGCCATCTCCGTGCCAGGACATAGAGTTTCATTATTCTACCACTAAAAGTAAGAGGATCAAGGTGGGTAAGGGCATTGATGGTGTAGGCATAAAACCGGATATAGTACTTTCTAATGATGAAGACTGGATAAGCCAGGCGCGTAAGTACCTGGAGAAATAAGCACAGCAGGTTGTTATAAATTCTTAGTGGTGTCTTCAAAAACCGCCTCTAACTCAGAAATGATCATAGCAGTAGCGCCCCAGATGATAGTACCATCCTCAAGCTTATAAGCATGTACCTGCCTGATAACACCTGGTATAGCCGGCGATGTAACATCGACCTGTGTTTTTCTATCGGGGTGAAAGAGACTTTTTATCGGCACTTCGATAGTATAGGATACTTCGTTGTGGCTTAGATTATATATGGGCCGCTGACCGGCATAGCCAACGAAGGGATAAACATTGAAGTTGCTAACAGGAATATACAATGGGGTAAGGGCACCAAGTATATCTACGTCGGACGAGAGGATGCCTACCTCTTCCTGTGCTTCGCGTAGTGCGGTTGCTTTAAAGTCGGCATCAGACTGCTCATAGCTGCCGCCTGGGAAACTCACCTGCCCGCTATGAGCGCCTTTGTCTTCGCGCCTTTTCATCAGTAGCATATTCAACGCACCATCTACCGGGAATAGCATACATAACACGGCACTGGGGCGGGCATTATCAGGCACTTTCAACGGCATACCTATTACCCGCCCTATCATCCGTTCTTGTGCAACACGGCCAGGGAGCGGCTGCTGTAGCCGCTCCCTGAGCTGTTGTATTATGTGTAAATGATCTGCCAAATAGAGAGGCCGCATGATTAATTCATCGGTACTTCGAAGATAATCACATCGCTGGTTACTTCGGCCTGCATTTCAAAATTATCTGCCTCGGTTATACCTACGGCATCCCTTTTATTTAACTCCTGCCCGGCAGCGTTTACTTTGCCTTCTATCACAAAAACGTAGGCGCCATGGTTCTTGCTGTGCAGCGTATGCGTAATGCTTTTACCGGCTTCCAGTGTGGTACGGTATATCCATGCATCCTGGTGTATTTTCAACCCGGGATCGTTGTTATCAATCGGAGATACTAACGGTTGAAGCATATTTATGCGATCTTCTGCCGGGAACATCTTCTGGTCGTAGCGTGGTGGTACATTTCCTTTATTAGGGAATATCCATGTTTGTAGCAGGTTAGCTTTCTTGGCCGGGTCTGGGTTGTATTCGCTATGCGTTACTCCTGTACCAGCGCTCATTACCTGCACTTCGTTGGGCACAATTTGTTCGGTGTGGCCCATATTATCTTTGTGTTCCAGCTTACCATCGAGCACTATGGTGATGATCTCCATATTATCGTGCGGGTGGCGGCCAAAACCCTGTCCGCCATCTATAATATCGTCGTTAAGTACCCTTAAAGCGCCAAACTGGACCTTAGTCGGGTCGTACCAGTTAGCGAAGCTAAAGGAATGATGTGCATCGAGCCAGCCGTGTTTGGCGTGGCCTCTTTTATTTGCTGCGTGAAATATTGTTTTTGACATAATTGTTGTTTTTAAAAAAATGCGTGTACATACACCTATGCAAACTGTATGCCTTCCTGTTAGTCCTGACAAAGTTGCAGAAAATGCTCTATATTGCTGCCTAAACCGTCCTAACTTCTAAGGGAAGATGTGGAAAATAAGACATTAAGCCATTGAATAAATAACAGACAATATTAGAAAGCTCTAAAAAGCTGGAAAGGCCCCATAAAATTGATTATGACTCCCCTTTAGGGGCCGGGGGGTTAACTTTAAAAATATGGCCCAAAATATACTTGTAATAGACGACGAAAAAGCGATCCGCAAAACGCTGGGAGAAATACTGGCTTTTGAAGGTTTTGTAGTGGATGAAGCTGCCGATGGCATGGAAGGTGTAAAAAAGATCAAAGAGAACAGCTACGACTGTATACTGTGTGATATAAAGATGCCCAAAATGGATGGCATTGAAGTATTGCAGGTGGCCAGGGAAGAAAAGCCCGATACTCCGTTTATAGTTATTTCTGGCCACGGTAATATAGAAACTGCAGTAGACGCCGTGAAAAAAGGCGCTTACGACTATATCTCCAAGCCCCCTGACCTGAACCGGCTGTTGATCACTATCCGTAATGCGATGGATAAGAAGTCGCTGGTAACGGAGACGAAGCAACTACGCAAACGTATATCGCGCGGATATGAGATGATAGGCAATAGCGATGGTATGCAACGTATACAGGAAACTATAGCCAAAGTAGCCCCTACAGATGCAAGAGTGCTGATAACCGGCGAAAATGGCGTGGGCAAAGAGCTGGTAGCACGCCGCCTGCATGAGCTAAGCGCCCGTGCAAATGGCCCGCTGGTAGAAGTAAACTGTGCCGCTATACCGTCAGAGCTTATTGAGAGTGAACTATTTGGACATGAGAAAGGTTCTTTCACCTCTGCCATAAAGCAGCGGATAGGTAAATTTGAAATGGCGAATGGTGGTACCTTATTTCTCGACGAGATAGGAGACATGAGCCACGATGCCCAGGCAAAAATGCTACGAGCACTACAGGAGGGAAAGATAACCCGCGTGGGTGGCGAGAAAGAAATAAAGGTAGATGTGCGCGTGATAGCCGCTACTAACAAAAACCTGATGGAAGAAGTGGAAGCCAAAAAGTTCCGGCTGGATCTTTATCACCGCCTGAGTGTGATACTTATTGTGGTGCCGTCGCTCAATAACCGGAGGGATGATATTCCGGAGCTTATCACCTATTTCCTGAACGAGATACGGGAAGATTACAAACAACCACTAAAAGAAATAGAACCCGAAGCAATAACAGCACTACAAGAATTCAACTGGACAGGCAACATACGCGAGCTACGCAATGCAGTGGAACGCCTGATTATCCTTTCTGATAAAAAAATAACGAAGCAGGATGTGGACACGTACATCCTGATGAAATAACGTTGCTCGGGAGAGCCGTGTAAAAGCTAAAGCCCTTATGATTCCAGATCATAAGGGCTATTAGTTTATAGTCGTCGCTAAATTTTATCCTATTGCCTGTGCAAGGTCTTCTTTCAAGTCATCGATATCTTCTATACCTACACTTAGCCTGATCAATGAATCGACAAGGCCATTCTTTACACGCTCAGCTTTGGGTATAGAGGCATGCGTCATAGTAGCTGGATGGCCAATGAGGGACTCTACACCGCCCAAAGATTCTGCAAGGGCAAACAACTTTGTTTTGCTTAACACACCCATCGCCTCTTCCATACTATCATTTTTCAGCGTAAAGGAGATCATACCTCCAAAGCCGCGCATTTGCTTTTTGGCAATGTCATGGTTAGGATGATCTTCAAAACCAACCCAAAGCACCTTACCTACTTTTGGATGGGCACGAAGGTATTTTGCTATTGCTTCGCCGTTTTCGCAATGGCGCTGCATGCGTACGTGCAGTGTTTTTATACCCCGCAGCACCAGCCAGCAGTCGTGCGGGCCGGGCACTGCACCACAGCTGTTTTGTATAAACCTCAGGCGCTCTTCGAGGCTGGAATCATTCATTACCAGCGCACCGTGCACCACATCGCTATGGCCACCGAGGTACTTGGTAGCGGAGTGCAGCACTATATCAGCACCCAGGTCCAGCGGAGTTTGCAAATACGGCGATGCAAAAGTATTATCGCATACCAGCAGCAGGTTATGTTTTTTGCTTATCTCGGCCGATGCTGCGATATCTATTACATTCAACAATGGATTGGTAGGGGTTTCTATCCATACCATCTTTGTTTTATCGTTTATATAGCGCGTAATATTCTGCGCATCGTGCATACCTATAAAGTGAAACTTGATACCATAGTTGGCAAACACCTTTGTCATAAGGCGGTAAGTGCCGCCGTACAGGTCGTTAGATACTATTACCTCATCGCCGGGGCTTAACAACTTTATCACCGCATCTGTAGCCGCCATACCACTACCAAAGCAAAGGCCATGCTTGCCATTCTCAATAGCCGCAAGCGCATCCTGCAGTACAGTACGTGTAGGGTTTTGAGTACGTGCATATTCGTAACCCTTATGGTCGCCGGGAGCAGCCTGCACATAAGTGCTGGTCTGGTATATAGGTGTCATTATAGCCCCGGTTGTAGGGTCGGGATGTACACCTGCATGTATAAGCTTTGTATCGAGCTTGTAATTATTATTTGCCATGAGATCGTTTTAATTATGCGAGTGCAAAGGTAGTGGGTTATTCTAAACAGCAATTGGGAAATAATGGTCGCAATTACCACAAGTTTTGCTTAATCCCTCCTTCTTTTAGAAAAAACGGTCCTGTCTACTTTGGTTTTAGAAGTTGTGCCATAAGCATGGTTTATAAGAAACCACGCGGCCTCAACTCGTTCCCACGGTGTTTTATCTTCCCATGCTGTTACATGGTCATGCCTCCTTTGCGGTGGTTGCCTTAAATGCGGTTCTATCCAACCGGAACTTTTCTTCCATACTTTGTAAAATAACATAAAAAATTGGGGAGGGGGGTATTAAATCTTTCACCTGTTTTGTATGATAATATCTGATTTTTTCGTTAAAAAAACTCTTAACAAGGTACTATGTATTGCATAATACCTTTTTTTACCTACCTTTGTTTTGAAATCGAGAGCAATGGCAATAGATAATACAGAATCACAAATGCGCAAGGGCTTGCTGGAGCTGTGTATACTGGGTATTATACGGAGGCAGAAAGAGGTATACCCCAGCGATATACTGGAACAACTGAAGGGATCGAAACTGGTGGTGCTGGAAGGCACATTGTATCCATTACTTACCCGCCTGAAGAATGCAGGCATGCTGAGCTACAGGTGGGAAGAATCAGTATCGGGGCCGCCGAGGAAGTATTTTACCCTTACGGAGGAGGGTGTACAATTTTATGAACAGCTCCTCGCCACCTGGACCGAATTAAGTAAAGCAGTAAATGATTTAACCGTTTCCATATAAAACACACAAATTATGCAACGTATCATCCAGATCAACATCGCCGGCAGCGTATTGCCTATAGAAGAAGATGCTTATATAGTACTGAAGGAATATCTTACCTCGCTGGAGCGCCAGTTTACCGGCGCTGATGGTAAAGAGATCATTGAAGACATTGAGAACCGCATAGCAGAGCTGTTCAGCATACGGCTGCAGGGTGGGTCGCCGGCTATAGACCGCTCTGATGTGCAGAAGGTGATAGACACCCTGGGCGCTGCCAGCGACCTGCACGACGGTGCGGGAGCCAATGCGTGGCAGGGAGCTAAACAAACCTATACGGGCAATAGCTACCAGCAAAGCAACTCGTCTGGCCCATACCCATATACTCACGACCGCCTGCTGCGCGACCCTTATGATAAGGTGCTGGGTGGTGTGTGCAGCGGTATCTCCCACTACTTCGATATAGACCCTATCATTGTGAGGCTGGTGATGGTGGTGCTGTTCCTTACGTTTGGTATAGGGTTTATTACCTACGTTATTGCATGGGCGGTGATACCTGCGGCTAAGAGCCGGGAAGAGCTGTTCAATATGAACAATGGCAACCCTATGACCTTTCACGATATATCAAAGAACGTAGGTAATGAAATGCAGGACCTTAAAAAGCGTGGCGAACAAATGAGCCGCGAGCTTAAAGACTTCTTTAGTAAGAAGAAGTAAGGCCCTCTGAAAGGTATGATAACATTATAGCAGCCGTGAGGCTGCTTTTTTTGTGGTATTTTTGTGGACACACCATGACTACTATGCCCAAGCAATATAAGCACCTCTTCTTCGACCTGGACCATACTCTTTGGGATTTTGATAAGAACTCTGAGATCTCGCTACGAAAGCTGTATGATGAATACGAGCTGGCTATACGCGGCATAGATGATTTTGATGCTCTTTTTAAGGCATACAATGTGCATAACGACAAGCTATGGGAGCGGTACCGCAATGGCTATATAAAGCGCGATGAGCTGCGCTGGAAGCGCATGTGGCTGATGCTGCTGGACTTTAAGGTGGCAGATACCGCCCTTGCCCATGAGCTAAGCACCGCTTACCTGGAAATACTGCCCACGCAAACACTGCTGGTGCCCCACGCCAAAGAGATACTGGAGCACTGCAAGGGACGTTACGAAATGCACCTGATCACGAATGGCTTTGAGACCACGCAGCGGCTAAAGCTGCAGTACTCTGGCATAGCCCGGTACTTTAAGCACCTCATTACCTCTGAGAAGAGCAACAGCATGAAGCCCCACCGGGATATATTTGACTACGCCCTGGGGCTGGCCAAAGCTAACGTGGAAGAAAGCATAATGATAGGCGACGCCATAGATATAGACATACTGGGCGCTATAAACGCCGGCTGGGATACGGTGTACTATAACCCCTACCATGTGCAGCACCTGCGAAAGCCTACTTATGAGATCACGCATATGGAGGAGCTGATGAGGATTTTTTAACCCCAAACCCCTAAAGGGGCTTCCTCGTGTTGTATAGGCGATGCTTGCCTGGAGCGGGTTTGAGGGCGATTTTCGGGGAGGAGTGACGTGTTTTTGTTGATCAGTTGATTGGTTGATATATTGATTAGTCGTTGTGCGGTTTGTTGTCATTGCTTTGCCTGATAAGCCTGTTCCCTTTGCTGAACTTTTTATAAAGACTGCCCCATTTTCGTAACGGGCTGTAAAAATGGAAGCCTTTACCGGCGCGGATCTTAGGGCGATTTTGGGGGAGCGGGTGAGGTGTTTTTGTTGATCAGTTGATTGGTTGATATGTTGATTAGTCGTTGTGCCGTTCGTTGTCATTGCTTTGCCTGATAAGCCTGTTCCCGTTGCTGAACTTTTTATAAAAGCTGCCCCATTTTCGTAACTGGCTGTAAAAATAGAATCCTTTACCGGCGCTGATCTTAGGGCTATTTTGGGGCATGCCGTCGCAGAAAAAGCTTTGGCAGCTGAAAGAGAGCGGGTGAGGTGTATTTCTTGTGCTCTGTTGCTATACAAATGGGGAGGTAACGCCGGGATATTCGGCATTGCTTCTATGCTTGATGAGTATTTGTATGTCATTGCGCAGGGCATATGAGGGGCAAGGTAGGGTGTTTGATTCCGAGCGAGCATTGTCTGAATCCGGATAAGTGATAATCGGATGTCCATGATTTTGTGCTATGTCTTAGGATGTGTATTGCCACAGCAGCGGACGCTGCTACATATCAGGACGAAGCTATAAGCTTCGACCAGTGGGGACTTGCCGAAGACGTAGAAAATTAAAATTAAATACCTTCGTTGTAATGGATCGACTATTTCAAATTTTTAGAGCTGATGAGCGGGACGTGATCAAATTGGCACAGTCGAAAAACGACCCGCACTTTCATGACTTTGAGGAATTGATCATTGGTGTTGAAGGTAACCTGGAACATTTTATAGACTTTAAAACGACCACCATCGAGGCACCTTTTGCTTCATTCATAACCAAAGGCAAGTTGCACCGCATAAAGCCAAATTTAAAGAACGGCAAATGCGATATGCGGATACTGCGCTTTAAAAGCGAATTCATCCCCGAAACCACTTTCCAGATCTATGGCTATTATCACGAATTTGCCAATATCACACTTACGCCGGGTGGTTGCGTGGACCGATTGTTTGTAATTTGTCAAATGATAGAAGACGAAATGAAGCAGGCAGTGCCGGATTATTCCATCATCCGGCATTTACTAAGTGCTATTTTTTCGATGATCGAGTCGGAACGAAGAAAAAAAGCGACCTCCCCACAGGATATGCAGGGGACGTTAAATAGCACATTCGGAAATTTCCTGCGCATATTGGAGCAGAATTTCAGGCAGCCCGAAGGTGTGGATTTTTATGCTGAAAAGTTGTTCATGTCGGCACGTAACTTAAACATTATCTGCCGTGCCGCGCTACAAAGGAGCGTGTCTGAAATTATCGAGACCCGTAAATTAATTGAGGCCAAAAACCTGTTAACCAATACCGATAAAACGGTAGCGCAGATCGGCTTTGAGCTGGGCTACCAAGAGAAAGCCTACTTTTCCAATGTCTTTAAGAAGAAGGCTGGACAAACTCCTACCGAGTTTAGGGACGAAATGCGTAAGCTGGCTTCCTGAATTTACAACACTTTTTCCGAATACTATTACCGCCAGCTATTTAAAGTGCAGACCTTTGTGTTCCAAATTATTACATAACAATTAAAACAGAAACGAAATGAAAATAATTTCAACAACATTCAAAGCACTCGCACTACTATTAGCCATCACAGTAACTTTCACAAGTTGCTCCAACGATCAAAGCGTTTCTTCGAATAAATCAGAAGTTGACTCTTTGAGGAATCAAATCATGCAGCTTGTATCAGCTAATAAAGAAGTAGCGGGCGAGCTCGTTAAGTTTGACACACTTGACTTCACAGTATTTACCCACCAGGAATGGTCTCGTTTAGGTGAAAGCCATGCCAAAGACATTAAAGTTTATTGGCCTGACGGACACATGGAACAAGGCCTTGAAAAGCACATTGAATCTTTAAAAGCAATGTTTGTGTATGCTCCTGACACCCGCGTTACTGAGCATCCAATAAAATTTGGTTCAGGAAAATATACAGCAGTTACCGGAACATTTGAGGGGACATTTACTAAACCCATGCCAATTGGGAATGGTAAGTTTATTCAACCAACAGGCAAAAAAGTTATAATGCCTATGGTAACCATTGGCGTTTGGGAAAATGGTTTGATGACTTCGGAATATCTATTCTGGGATAACGCGACCTACATGAAACAATTTGGAATAGGTAGTTAATAAATAAGATTACCACCTCTGGGATTTTCTTTGGGGGGTATAAATAAAACATCTAAATAAAATGGAAAATTCAAAATTAGATTTGATTACTGCCAAAAACAGCATTCTGCTTTTGGTAGATTATCAGCCGAATATGTTTAGAGGAGTTCAATCCGGCGACCGGACGGCAATTAAGAATGCAGCACTTGCATCTGCAAAAGCGGCACAAATACTTGATGTTCCAGTTGTTTATACCTCCATTTACC
>Ga0206843_10015_pt1 | contig 72209 bp, 60 predicted proteins | sample Alteio_BWOrgCont_21_FD_152869 | JGI IMG/M metagenome (GOLD analysis project Ga0206843, IMG submission 152869) | Enriched cells from forest soil in Barre Woods Harvard Forest LTER site, Petersham, Massachusetts, United States -... | ecosystem: Environmental > Terrestrial > Soil > Temperate forest >...
CACAACCATATAGTTCGGAATTGCAAATTCCGAACAGCGGGCGATGACAGCCTTGACAGGGCTTGTGTTGCGATGTTTGCTGCCGCAATATTGGAGGCCGTTCCTTGATGTGGCTGATTGCTATTTCTGGGGAGATCTCTTCACTTCGTTTGCTGCGCTGCACTTCGCTGCGAGATGACGGCCCTTGATAGGCTTGTGTTGCGATATTTGCTGCCGCAATAAGGGAGGCAGTTCCTTGATGAGACTGATTGCTATTTCTGGGGGGATCTCTTCACTTCGTTTGCTGCGCTGCACTTCGTTGCGAGATGACGGCTTTGAAAGGGCTCGTGTTGCGATGTTTGCTGCCGCAATATTGGCGGCCGTTCCTTGATGAGGCTGATTGCTATTTCTCGGGAGATCTCTTCACTTCGTTTGCTGCGCTGCACTTCGTTGCGAGATGACGGCCCTTGATAGGGCTTGTGTTGCGATATTTGCTGCCGCAATATGGGAGGCAGTTGCTTGATGGTGCTGATTACTAATTCTCGGGAGATCTCTTCACTTCGTTTGCTGCGCTGCACTTCGCTGCGAGATGACGGCCCTTGATAGGCTTGTGTTGCGATGTTTGCTGCCGCAATATGGGAGGCAGTTCCTTGATGTGGCTGATTGCTAATTCTGGGGAGATCTCTTCACTTCGTTTGCTGCGCTGCACTTCGTTGCGAGATGACGGCTTTGATAGGCTTGTGTTGCGATATTTGCTGCCGCAATATTGGAGGCCGTTCCTTGATGTGGCTGATTGCTAATTCTCGGGGGATCTCTCCACTTCGTTTGCTGCGCTGCACTTCGTTGCGAGATGACGGCTTTGATAGGCTTGTGTTGCGATATTTGCTGCCGCAATATTGGAGGGCGTTCCTTGATGTGGCTGATTGCTAATTCTCGGGGGATCTCTCCACTTCGTTTGCTGCGCTGCACTTCGTTGCGAGATGACGGCCTTGACAGGGCTTGTGTTGCGATATTTGCTGCCGCAATATGGGAGGCCGTTCCTTGATGAGGCTGATTGCTATTTCTGGGGAGATCTCTCCGCTTCGTTTGCTGCGCTGCACTTCGTTGCGAGATGACGGCCTTGATAGGGCTTTGGCGGTGACGAAACTCGTCTGACACCTGAAAAAGGTGTACTGACGAGTTTCTACGGGGTCAATATCAATCCGGAGATGAATGGTGCCAACGCCACTGAAGCGTAATAGCAGCTTTGGCGCTGGGACAAACATTGTAACATTTGCTGCCGCAATTATGGGGCAGTTTCCTGACGCGGCTGAGTGCCGATGCTCAGGGGCCTTCGACGTGGCTTGGGCTGACAAGCTGATGAGGCTTTGCTTGTGTTGTTTGTTGGCGCGAGTGGGAGGCTTTATGCTTCAGGATGACGAGCGAGAGATGTTTTGTTTAGGTGTGGCACACCGGAAGAGGGTGTGCCACACCTGTGTTGCCACCTGTGTTGTACCTGGGTTGCGTATGGGTTGTCTGCTTATCTTTTATTTTAGAAACGGATTGTGGACTTTTTCCTGGGCGATGCGGGTGGCGGGGCCATGGCCGGGGAGCACGGTGGTGTCGCCGGGGAGGGTGAAGAGCTGGGTGCGGATGCTGTTGGCGAGGACTTCGAAGCTGCCGCCGGGGAGGTCTGTGCGGCCGACGCTGCCGGAGAAGAGGACGTCGCCGGAGATGACCCAGTTGCCTTTGGGGTAGTAAAATGATATGCTGCCGGGTGAGTGGCCGGGGGTGAGGAAGACTTGCAGGGTATCGTCGCCGAGCTGCAGGGGCTGGCCTTCCTGGATGTAGCTGGTGGGTGTGGGGGCTTTGCGGAGCTCAAAGCCGAAGATGGTGGCTGAGCCTGCGGCCATATTGAGCACGGGTGTCTCTTGCTGGTGGAGGCTGAAGGGGATGTTGTATTTGTCCATAAGGGCCTGGACGCCGAAAATATGGTCGATATGGGCGTGGGTGTTGATGATGCCCTGGGGCTGCAATTGCTTGTCGGTAATATAGGTGATGAGTTGGGCTACTTCGTCGGGGCCGTACATGCCGGGGTCTACGATCCAGCATTGTTTTTGGTCGTTTATGATGATGTAGGTGTTCTCTTCGAAGGCGTTGAAGGTAAAAAAGACGATATTTAACATATCTAAATGGTATATCTTTAGTAAATTGTAGTGCAAAAATAGTGTAATGGCGCTTGTGGTGTGAAAAAGTTTCACGCAAAGGCGCAGAGTCGCAAAGCTTGTGTGGTGGTATTGTTTTTAAGGGCGCTAAAGTGTTACAGTACGGCATAAAATAGCAGTTAATGGTTCATGAGGTTTCATTGAGTAGGCTGAGGGTGGCGTTTACACTGTGTGTAGCGATAGCTGTGTTTGCGGCTATGGCTATGCCAATGGAGGCTTTTGGGCAGGCTAATGCGGAGTCGTTTGGGCAGAACAGGTTGCAATACCGGAAGTTTAAGTGGATGTATTTTGATACGAAGCATTACCGGGTGTATCACTACGACAAGGCGGGGCCGGCGCTGGGGAGGTATGTGGCCGAGGAGGCGGAGAATGATATTGCGGTGGTGGAGAAAAAACTGGGCGGGCAGTTCCCGAAGCGTTTCGATATTATCCTTTATAATTCTTATGATGAGTACCGGCAGTCGAACGTGGGGTTGAAGGATGAATCGTCGGTAACCGGGAATACGCGTGCGGGCACGCTGAACCTGGTGGGCGATAAGCTGGTGGTGTACTTTACGGGCAACCACGAAGACCTGCGCCACCAGATACGTGCGGGTATGGCACGGGTGGTGATGGAGCGGATGATATTTGGCGAGAGCTTTAAGAAAATGGTAAAGAATGCGCTGCTGCTAAACCTGCCTGAATGGGTGACTGACGGCTATATAGCCTACCTGGTGGACGGATGGGATGCCAAAGCGAACAGCGAATGGAAGGGCCTGCTGGAAGCAAGGCCGAAGGATGGGTTTTATGAACTGGCAGACGTGAACCCGGAACTGGCGGGGAAAGCGTTTTGGAAATTTGTATCGAGCCAATATGGGAATAATACGGTAAAGAGCCTGCTAAATGGCATGCAGCAAAAGACGAGCCTGAATAAGGGCATGAAGGATAAGAGCAACCTGGGCCTGAGCGTGAAGAAGGCATACGACTCGTGTATGCACTTTTATAAAATTGTGTATGCGCAGGATGCTAAAAACCAGGAAAAGCCCGATAGCACCAAGGGGCTGATAGCGCTGAAGGTGCCGAAGGATAATACGGTAATAAAAGATATTAAAGTATCGCCGAGGGGTAGTGATGTATCGTATGTGGCGTGGAAGGACGGAAAGTTTACGGTGTATACTCAAAAGACATCGCACGAGCAGGAAGTATCTACGCTGCTGGAAGGGGGGATGAAAGACCTGAGCGAAGAGACCGACCCGAACTACCCAATGCTGGCGTGGTCGAACACGGGCTATAAGATGGCTATAGTGTATCGTAAGGGGTTCCAGACCTACCTGCGGGTGTATAACAGCATTAAAGGCAGGGTGAATGATTTTGAGATACCAAAGAACCGGTTTGACAGGGTGCTGGGAATGACCTTTACCGACGATGATGACCGGGTGATCTTCTCGGCAATAAAGAAGAGCCAGACGGACCTGTACATGTTTACATTCAAGGGGTCGAAGATGACGAACATCACTGATGACGCATGGGATGATGTGTCGCCGGAATTTATAAATGGAGGATCGAGGACGGGGATATTGTTCCTGTCGAACAGGCCAAAGGCAAATATGGATGTGCCGCTGGGTGTGAATGAATTGCCGAACGGGCCGATGAACGTATTTTTCTACAACACCAAAACAATGCGCAGGGAACTGCTGCAATGCACGGATGTGAAGAAAGGGCACATCAGCCAGCCTATACAATATGGGCTGGACAATTTTGCGTACCTGTATGACGGTAATGGTATCAACAATAAGTACGTGGTGATGTTTGCCCGTAATAAGCACAATGTGGACTCTGCGTATTCTGTGCCGATAACCAACTATACTACCAGCATACTGGCCCACCAATATAGCCTGGCGAGTGGTGATGTAGCCGACGTGGTGCAGAACAAGGATAAATACATGGTGTACTTTCATGAGCTGCAAATGCCGGGCGTAAATGCTGCGGTGAAACAATTGTCACCTACTGTATTGTCAGTGGAAAAGCAAGATGCCAGCAGCAAACCGGTGCCAGCGGTAAGTGCGGCGGGGCTGCCTGCCGCGGCGCCGCTAAAAGACAATACCCAGGAAGATGAACCCGCCGGGCCAGAACTTAAAGGAGGCAACGCGTTCCAGACGGAGTTTTCTGATAATGACCAACCGGCGCGAAAGCCTAAGCGAAAAGCCAACAATATATATAATGCCAATGCTGCAAATGCAGCCACAGATAGCTCTATGCTTGCTGAAGTAAACGACAGCGCTTACCTGAAAATGAAGCCGAGCAAGTATAGAGCCAGCTTTAAGCCAGACCTGTTTTCGCTGAGCCTGGATAACAGTGTTTTGTTCAATCAATACCAGTCGATAGCGGCAAATGGCGGGCAATATCAAAACCCTGACCTTAGCGGGTTGCTTACTTTGAGCCTCAATGAGCTACTGGAAAACCAGCGGATAATTGCAGGGTTTCAACAGCCAGTTTTCAGCACCGAATCAAATAGTATCAGTACTCATGGCGCTACCTATTTTTTGCAGTATAAGAACTTTACGAAACGCCTTGACTGGGGACTATTGTTCCTGCGGAGCACAGATAAAAAAACCTTTGACGTTATTTATCAAGATCCAAGCGGGCAACCTATAGCGGAAGAGACCCAACTGTTCAAATCGGTGACTAATATGCTGCAGGCTGATTTCAGCTATCCGCTGGACAGGGTGCGGAGCATACGCTTTCATACTGCACTACGGCAAGATAAGCTTGTAGGGAAGGCTACCGATACGCTGAGCCTTACGTATGAGGTGCCGAACACGGAAGCCTACACATCGTTCAGCAGGCTGGAGTATGTGTTTGACAATACGATAACCCCTGTGTGGAACATACTTAATGGCTCGAGGTTCAAAGTATATGGCGAATACATGTATGGACTGAATAACGGCAATAAAAACTGTTATAACCTGGGGTTTGACATCCGTAATTACCAGAAAATATATAAGAACGTGATACTGGCCAACAGGCTGGCGTATGCGCACTCTGACGGCACAGGAGAAGTAGAATACCTTGTAGGCGGGGTGGATAACTGGATGTGGGCCAAGCAGGCAGCGGCTGCTAACCAGGCGCCGGCAGGGAATTATGAATTCCAGGCCATGACCACACCGCTACGTGGGTACGACCAGTATGCACGTACCGGCAACAATTTCCTGGTATTCAATACAGAGCTTCGTATACCTGTGCTTACCACTTTTATGAAAAAGCCAATACAGTCGCCTATACTGAAGAACCTGCAGGTAGTGCCATTTGTGGATATGGGCAGCGCCTGGAATGGTTTCCTGCCGGATGCAAACAGCATGGGTGCAAATTATAACTTCCCCGCCTATGGTAGCCAACTATCGGGACTCAACAATGTGTATCTTAACCTGACCGTACCTAACAGCGGAGGGCTTGCATTAGGTTATGGTGTCGGCCTGCGAACTTCATTATTTGGCTATTTTGTTCGTTGCGACGCTGCCTGGAATATAGAGGGAATAAAAAAACCTATAATATATATAGCCCTGGGCACAGATTTCTAATTTTCAAATGGTGAACTATGTACCGCTTTACCACCTTGAAAAAAGAAAAATAGCTGTGTTAAATAGTTGAATTTATTTGGGTAACCTTCCTTTTCGTTACCTTTGCAACCACTTATACTATCTATGAAAATATCTAAAGAAGTAAGGATTGGGTTGTTGGTAACGATTTCATTAACAATTTTTTTCGTCGGGTTTTACTTCTTAAAGGGCGCCAGCCTGTTTTCGAACGATAAGACCTATTACTGTATCTATACCAATGTAGAGGGCCTGCAGCTTTCGGCAAATGTGCAGGTGCGGGGCCTTAATGTAGGCCGTGTGTCTCACATGCAGCTGCTGGATAATAAGGGCGTAAAGGTGACTCTTACCGTATATAAAAGTGTGGAGGTACCTGAAGGTACTATTGCAGCACTGGCGTCGCCCGATCTGCTGGGGTCAAAAGTTATCTCGCTGACTTTGGGTGCAGGCCCTGGCCAGATCCCAGATGGCGCTACACTGACAGGATCGAGCGAAGGTGGTGTAGTGGAAAGTGTATCGGGAGAGCTGACACCGAGGCTGCGTGAGCTGAAAGCAACGATCGTGGGCCTGGACTCAGCGCTTGCGGGTATTAATGCGATAGTAGGGCCACGTAACCAGGAAGCTATTGCCGGGGCTATAAAATCTATACAGACCACGGCCGATAACCTGGCGCAGGTATCGGGCGCGCTAGGTAAGGAAGGCGGAGAGATCACCAGCATTATACATAATGCAAATAGCATTACCGGCAACCTGGCTAAGAACAATGATACTATACAGCATATACTCACGAATGTGAACCAACTGTCGCGGCAACTGGCTAATGCACCGATACAGAAATCTGTGGCGGAACTACAGGAGACCATTACAGAGTTTAAAGGTATAGCCGACAACATCAACAATAACAAGGGCTCACTGGGCTTGCTTATTAATAATAAGGACCTGTATAACAACCTTAATGGCTCACTACAATCGCTCAACAGCCTGATGACAGACATAAAAGCGCATCCTACCCGTTATATAAACGTTACTATCTTTGGTAAGAAGAAAAGTTAATACCCCAGCCATAAAGGGAGCTATTATGATAAACAACCAGGGCGATGCTGTGAAGGAACTGCTGAAAGCGTTACTCTCACTATGCCTGGCGCTAATATCCCTTAATGCGAATGCACAACAGACTGACACCGCGAATAAAGTAAAGATCACGATCCTTAATTCGAAGTTTGGTTCTTACACTAAAACAGATTCGGGTGAGTATAATAAATTTACGGGCGATGTGATATTGCAGCAAGGCACAGATACCTTGTACTGCGATAGCGCTTACCAAAACAGCACTACCAAAAACTTTGAGGCGTTCAGCAATGTAAAGATCGCGCAGAAAGACGGCACGCAGGGCACCAGCGACTACCTGAAATATACCGCCGATAAGAAGCTTGCCTACATGCGCGGCAATGTACACCTGACAGATGGCAAAAACCGGCTGCATACAGAAGACCTGACCTACGACCTGGGTACAAAAACCGGCGTATATAACAAAGGCGGCGTGCTGGAAAACGATAGTACCAAAGTGACCAGCAATGCGGGCGTGTATAATGTAAACAATAAAGATGCAAGGTTTACAGGGCATGTGGTAATACTGGACCCCCAGTACAAAATAGTATCGGAAGACGTGGTGTACAATACAGGGTCTAAGCTGACCACATTTTATGCACCTTCTACAGTAACGCGGGATAGCGGGAAGTCTATACTGCAAACGAGCAATGGCACTTATGATGGCATTAATGGTGTGGCGCACTTTGTGGGCCACTCAACCATATGGAATGATGGCCAGTATATAGAGGGGGATACCCTGAGCTATAATAAACTAACGGGTTACGGGCTTGCCAACGGGCATGTGATATCTATAGATACCAATCACCATTCTACCATGTACTGCGGCCACGCGGAGTACTTCCAGAAGCAACGGATATTGTGGGCCACCATAAAGCCGGTGCTGGTGCAGGTGAATGGGAAAGATACTTTGTATATGCGGGCTGATACTTTTTATTCGGCGCCGATGACAAAGGTTAAAGTTGTAAGTCGTAAGTCGAAAGTCGTAAGTGCGGGTGATTCTGTTACTCAAAAAAACATGTCAAACGCTTTTGTTGACACATCTGCAGCATTTGTGCCGGCGGGTTTGCGAAAAGATACTACGTGGGCCATTCCTAAGGCTGCGGTTAAAAAGAAAAAAGGTAAGAAGAATGAGCGGGTAAATACTATTCATGTAGTAGATACTGCTGCTGCTGATACTACTGCTCCCTTGTACTTTATAGGCTATCATCATGTGCGTATCTTCTCTGACTCGCTGCAGGGCAAGTGCGACAGTGTATCTTATACCCGCTCTGACTCTACGATACGGATGATCTATGCGCCAATAGCATGGGCACATAATAGCCAGATAACGGGTGATACCATACTGATGCAGCTGGACAGCAACCACATTAAAAGCTTGTATGTGCCTAATAATGCGTTTGTGGTATCTCAGTCGGGGCCAACGAAAGCAAAACTATTCGACCAGGTACAGGGGAAGACACTGACCGCTTACTTTGCTAATAACGAAATAGACCACATGGTAGTAATGCCGGATGCAGAATCTATATACTACACAAAGGATGAAAAGAACGCCTACGTGGGCACCGACCAGGCCACCAGCCGCAGAATGCGCATCTTTTTTAAAGACCAGCAAATAAGGCGCATCAAGTTTGAAGACGATGTACACCACACAGCTACCCCAATGATGATGGTGGACATACCAAATTCGCACCTGGGACGTTTTAAGTGGCTGATAGACCAGCGGCCTAAAACTAAGGAAGAGCTATTTGAGTAATGGTTAATTGTTAATGATCAATGGTTAATTGTCCCGGTAAGTACATCCTGATACTTCTTTTCTTTTTTCAGGCAAACGCATCGAATGCACAGGTGCAAAAGGTACAGGACACAAAGTATGTGCTCATTAGACTTGTCGAAAAATTTGATGGAAATAAAGAGCCTTATGAGACTGGCGAACCCAACAAGGATGACATAAACAAATTAAGTGAGCCGCTCAGAGGCCTTGCAGCATACTACACGTTCAACATACAATGCGATTGTGACTATTATGATACCACAGGTAATGTAACTTGTGGCCTGACTATAGCCCTGGGGCTGGGCAGGCAAGGCTCAGACAAACAAGTTGCGATGCTTAAAAAATGGTTCCCGAATGATGATGATGCGAAATGGGCGATCGATAATAATTGTTCTGTAGGCGTACCTGGAAGCTCTGATTTTCTTGAATACCAGTCATTGATCTTTACTGTAAGGCATGACACGGTAACTGTTACGGAAGATTATATTCACTATAGCCACGGAGATATTGATACGCTTACCCAAACGAATAAAGCCGTGATAAAAGATGACAAGATCACATTTATCAAGAAGTAAAAAGCTAAAGGCTTATTTGCTTACGCCATAGCTGACCGCATAGATGGTTCTTTCCTTTCGCCTATCTGCTGGCGCCACATGGCGTAGTAGAGGCCCTTCTCTTCTATAAGCGTGCTGTGGGTGCCGGTTTCTATTACATTGCCTTTTTCCAGTACGTAAATACGGTCGGCATGCATGATGGTAGAGAGGCGGTGCGCGATCATTATAGTAATGTGCTGGCGTAATGATGTGATGCTACGGATGGTGGTAGATATTTCCTCTTCAGTAAGCGAGTCGAGCGCGGAAGTGGCCTCATCAAATATCATGAGGCGTGGCTGACGCAGCAATGCGCGGGCTATAGAAATACGCTGGCGCTCGCCACCGGAGAGCTTTAGGCCACCCTCGCCAATTACGGTATCCAGGCCTTTTTCGGCGCGTGAAAGCAGGGTTTGGCACGAGGCTTTGCGCAGCGCCTCACTTATATCTTCGTCGGTAGCAGCAGGGTTTACAAACAGCAGATTTTCCTTTATAGTGCCGGAGAACAGTTGCGGGTCTTGCGTTACCAGGCCCATCTGGTGGCGGAGCTCTTCGTAGTCAATAGTTGCCTCGTCGATGCCATTGTAATAAATGTGCCCTTTATTAGGATGGTAGAGGCCTACCAATAGCTTTACTAATGTAGTCTTGCCGCTACCTGATGGGCCTACAAATGCAATGGTCTCACCAAGCTTCACGTCGAATGAAATACCATCGAGTGCCGGGCGTGTGGCGCTGTTGTGTTTAAAGGTTACGTCATCGAATTTTACATTCTCGATGCTATTAATAGCTTCGGGGCGCTCTGGTGTGTACTCTACGGGTTTCTTAAATAGCTCCTGCATATTGTGCAGCGATGCTTCTGCTTCGCGGTAAGAGAGGATAACGTTGCCGATTTCCTGCATAGGTGCAAAAATGAAGAAGGAGAAGAAGGTAAGGGTAAGATATTGCCCCGGGCTTATGGTGCTACGGAAAACAAAGTACAACAGGCTCATAACGATTATCTGCTGCAGAAAATTTACGAAAGTGCCCTGTATGAAAGATATGGTGCGGATGCTGCGCACTTTTTTAAGCTCCAGCTTCAGGATCTTTATAGTTGTAGCATTGAGGCGGCGTATCTCCTGCTGGGTAAGGCCAAGGCTTTTTACCAGCTCTATATTACGAAGTGACTCTGTAGTAGAACCCGCCAGGGCGTTTGTTTCCTTTACGATGTTTTTCTGAACAGTCTTTATTTTTTTGCTCAGCATGCTGGTAAGAAAGCCAAGTATGGCAGCACCACCCAGGTATACCAGCGGCAGGAACGGATTTAGCTGCACGGAGAAAATGATCACGAACACGATACCTACAAATGTTGGCAGGAGTATGTTGAAGAACGACATGATGAACTTTTCACAGTCAGCACGTACTTTTTGCAATACAGAGAGGGTTTGCCCGCTGCTCTGATCTTCAAAATCCTGGTAGGGGAGCCTTAGGGCATGGCGAAGGCCATCGGTATACAGGCGGGCGCCATATTTCTGGATCACTACATTTACCACATAGTCCTGGAAATTCTTGGCAATCCTCGATACCATTGCGAAGCCCATAATAGCACCGATAAGGTATAACGATTGGGAAAGATAGGCCGACAGATCGCGGGGAACAAGGCCTGCCTTGTCTACGGTATGGGGGTGGTTAACAAAGCGATCGAGCAGCTTACCGGAAACAATAGGGTTAAGTAAAGAAAAGGTTTGGTTTATGGCAGCAAGAATAATGGCTAAAAAGATCATCAGCTTATAACGGCTGAGATATTGCATTAATAGTTTCATATAAACCAAAGATAAGGGCAATAGCGCCTTATGTGGCAATAGCTATATTATTATTAATTATAGCCGCTCTTTTGGGAATATAGCTGCTGTAGCATGCCGCCTACCGCCTTATCTATTGCCAGTGTAAAGGTGTCGGCGGAAACATCTTCCATATTCATCCAGTAGGTACGTTCATTAGACTCGCTATTGATAATTACCGCGGGTATTGCTGCGGCAATGAGGTAGTAAATGCTAATAACCTGCGAATTATCAAATGCCGAAGGCTGAAAGAAATCGGTAGTGTAGAAGTGCCCCACTACTTCTATATCTATATTCAGCTCTTCTTTCCATTCGCGCTTCAGGCAATCTATGGCGCCTTCTCCCCAGTTCAGTCCGCCGCCGGGTAGTTTAATGATCTTATTGCCTCGTATTATTTCTTCATTTACCAATAGTTTACCATCAGCTATACAAATGCCGTATACGCGAATATTGAAGCGGTTCTCCATGATATAAAGATAGCTATTACGAAAAGCAACTAACAGGTACAATAAAGCCGGGACCAGCATTTATTAAAATGTTTATCCCGGCTATTACTATTATACACTTTACTAATTACATACGGTGGTGGCCATGATGATGGTGCATACGTTCGTGGTGATGACGATGATGCCATGTGGCTGCACTGGCGCTTTCGATTGTTCCGAAGCTAATGAAGGCTAAAAGAACTGCTGCTATTAATTTCCGTTTCATTTTTTTTAGGTTTTAGTTTACTGATGAGATAATAGAAAAAAGCGAGCCGGGATATGTTAAGAAGCCCACAAATTGATGAATGTAGCATGTAATTGCTTACTTGTCACGCCCATTGTGTATTTGGGCGTTTTGCATGGGTTCAAATATATCTTACTCTAAGTCGTTTTTGTGGATGAGAATGGGGAATATAAACCGGAAAATTTGGATGAAATCAATAGGTGAATAAAAATATTTATAATTAAACCTAACCTATTATTGTCATTTTACGTCTTATTATTAACATGAGGTTAAAGATTTCTTAAATAAATCATAGAAAAATTTGGAGAAGTCGTAATTTTTAACTTTTTTGCAGTCAAATAATCTCTTAAAACTTCGTCTATAGCAAAAACTTCTACTTAAAACCAACAGAATAAACGAATGGCGTGAACCTTTACGTTACGTTTAAACCAGGTAGAAGCTATGCAAATACTCCATTATTCAGATGCAGAACTGATCCATGCCTATATCCATGGACAAGAGCAAGCCCTTGAAGTACTGATCAACCGGTACAAAGACAAGGTATATACGTCGATATATATGCTTGTAAAAGACAAGTATCTTGCGGAAGACATTTTTCAGGATGCCTTCCTGAAAATGATAAAAACTATAAAAGACGGTCGGTATGCGGAACAAGGTAAGTTTCTGCCATGGGCAATACGGGTGGCGCATAACCTGTGCATGGACCACTTCCGCCGCTCGCGCCAGCAAATACCTGTAACGCTACCTGACGGACAGGACATATCCATCTTTTTTGGCGCCAGCGACCTAGTAGCTGATGGCATAGAAAAGCGCGAGGTACACCAAAGTGTGCGCAAACTGGTGGAAGACCTGCCTGAAGAGCAGAGAGAAGTGGTAGTGCTACGCATATACGCCGACCTGAGCTTTAAAGAAATATCTGATCTTACGGGTGTAAGCATTAATACGGCACTGGGCAGAATGCGGTATGCGCTCATTAACCTGAGAAAGCTGATCGCGGACAAAGAAATGGTCTTGCGTTAAGAATCTCTTTTCAAGGCAAGGATAACAAAATAATTTCCACCACCTGACTTGTTCTTTTCCATTTTTTCTGCGTTGAAAAATCTTTAAATAGCACTCTATTCGCAGATATTTTCGCCTTGAAAAAAAGAAAAATAACTGCGCCATATAGTGGAAATTATTTTGTTAACCTTGCTTATATTTGCGTTATGCCCCAACCTCCACGTTTTTTTTATAACGGCCCAATGTCTGCAAATAGCACGGTATCGCTTGATGCAGATACCGCAAAACATATATGGCAAGTGCTACGTATGGAAGCAGATGACAAAGTGATACTCACTGATGGTAATGGAGTGGCAGCGCAGGGGAGAATACATACGGCAGAGCGCCATAAATGCAGCGTAACCATAGAAAGTGTAGAGACGCACCCCCGGAAAGGCAAAGTATTGCACCTGGCGGTAGGCTTTACGAAGAACAACAGCCGAAACGAATGGCTGCTGGAAAAAGCAACGGAACTAGGCGTAGGGTCTATTATACCGGTGTCTGTGGCCCATTCGGAAAAAACATATGTTCGTAATGAGCGGTGGCAGAAAATACTGCAATCGGCGATACTGCAATCGAAGCAATACTACTTACCTCACTTATCTGAAATAACGCCCCTGGAGCAGGTATTGAAGCAACATGAGGAGATAGGGCAAAAGCTGGTGGCGCATTGTATAGATGAGATACCTAAGCGGCCATTGTCTGAAATGTTAAAACCTGCAAATGATACCATAATACTCATAGGGCCTGAAGGAGATTTTACCCAGGAAGAAGTAAATTTGTGCCTGGCGCACGGGTTTACATCTGTATCGCTTGGTGTGCAAAGATTGCGCACGGAAACCGCTGCAATAACAGTGGCAGCTTATTTTAACGTGATGTATAATGGGGAAGTTTAGGAAATTTTTACTGCCGGTTATTTTTCTTTTTGTGAGTGCTGTGGCAGGTGCGCAAAATATGAAGCTGGGGCTGCTGGTGTATAACGGAGGTGGTGACTGGTATGCTAACCCGACATCGCTTAAGAACCTTGCAGCGTTCTGTAATGAGCAGCTCCATACCAACTTTGACCTTACTGAAGCTCATGTAGAAGTGGGTAGCCCCGATATTTTTAATTATCCGTTTATTCACATGACCGGGCACGGGCGCTGGGCGCTGAGCGATGCTGAAGCGCAGAACCTGCGTAAGTACCTGGAAGGTGGTGGCTTTTTGCATATAGACGATAACTATGGGCTGGACCCCTATGTGCGGCCATCGTTAAAGAAAGTATTTCCTGAGCTGGAGCTGGTAGAGTTGCCGTTCTCGTATCCTATTTATCATCAGAAATATAATTTTTCAAACGGGCTGCCAAAGGTGCATGAGCACGATGGCAAGCCACCTAAGGGCTATGGGCTGATCTACAAAGGCAGGTTGGTATGCTTCTACAGCTACGAGACCGACCTGGGCGATGGCTGGGAAGACTTTGATGTGCACCGTGACCCACCCGAGAAACACCAGGCTGCACTGCAGATGGGTGCGAACTTAGTGCAGTATGTGTTTATGAACACGGATAACCCGTAACCGGATAGATCCGGTAAAGCCAAACGTAAATAAGGCGTATATTTCCGGAAGTGATCTATGGCTAATGTCCTGAAAGCTTTTAAGGAAAATCTTTTTTCGGAAATAACGGAAATACCGCCGCTATTTCAGCCGCATCATTTGCCGTCGTTAGACGGGCTTCGTGGTATATCTATCATTTTAGTGATTCTTTACCATACACTGATCATGGGCCAATACACCGGCTTTAATGGTATGTTTGGTGTCAATGTTTTTTTTGTCATCAGCGGTTTTATCATTACTACGCTGCTGCTGAAAGAAAAGGTAAATAAAGGGAAAATATCACTTGCCAAATTCTATACCCGCCGTTTCCTGAAAATTATACCGGTCGCTTATTTTTATCTATTGGTAATAACCATCCTTAATAGTTATTATAAATTGCTGACGATATCGGATATATTATCGGCAGTGTTTTTTATAAAGAACACAGATATAATACCCACTACCTGGGATGTAGCAACGGGACACTTCTGGTCGTTATCTGTAGAGGAGCAATTTTATATCGTCTTTCCGTTTATCCTGAAGAAGAGTACTAACAGTTACTGGATAATTGCAGTGATCCTTATCATTGCCATTCCCATCTTATTAAATGTGGATAGCAAAGCGAATGACAGTAAAGGGCTGCATTTCATTTCTGATCTGTTGAGGTATATTACGCCTATACTTACCGGGGCTTTGTGCTCGGTGCTTGTGTTTAAAAAGATAATAACAGGGAGGATATATCCTAACGGGTTAATTGTAAACCTGATGCTGCTGTTTCTTGCATACGAGGTGTATTGCGGAGCTGGTTTTATGCACGGGCTTTACTACAAAAACCTCATCAGTTCTGCGCTGGTAGCTTTGCTGATCGTAAATAACATCGGCTATTCTAAGGACCTTTTTTTCAGAATGCTTAACTCGAAAGTGCTTGCAGGTATTGGGATGGCATCTTATTCTATTTATGTATGGCAACAACTGTTCCTGATGTGGCATCCGTGGCAGGGCGCGTTTGCTTATGCTAGTTCTGCGTGGTTCAATTTGTTGTTGCTGTGCCTGGTTTCTTTCTGTTCTTATTATTTTATTGAGCGAAAACTGCTTGTACTAAAAAGCAGGTTTAGGTAGTTAGTACTTTAGGCGGGCTTCTACTTTACGCAGGTATTCCAGTGTGCTTTTACTTACTGTATTTCGTTTTTCGGTAAAGGGTATTTTTAATACCTGCAGCAGGGCTGTGAAGAAAGCACCTATATGCCCCTTAGCCATGCGCAGGTATTGAATGGCCCAGCTTAGGGCCGTAGTTACAAAGTATTGGAAAGGCAGATAACGCCATGCTACTTTGCTTTTATTTACCCACTGCATTTGCAGTTTCTTATAGTTTGCCTGCCTGCCTAGTGGCGACTCTTTGTGGGCGATGGTAATGCCATTATCATAACCAATGGTATAGCCTGCATTGAGTATACGGTAGCCCAGATCATACTCTTCCATACCATAATGAAAATCGCTGGGGTAGAGGCCCGTTTTAGCCAGCATCTCGCGCTTCATAAGATGTGCGCAGCCTATGAAGTAGGAGGTTAAGAAACGAGGGTTGTCCTTATATTGGTCGTATTTTTTGTGCGGGAAAGCGGTTACCTGCACTTCGTTGTTGTCGTAGTATATTACTCTCGTGGTAATTACCCCCGTGTTCGCTTCTTTGAAAAATGGCTCATCAAAAATGCCTGATAGTTTTTGTAGATCGGTGGGTTTTGTAAAAACGGTATCATCGTCAAGCACTAGCATCAGCGGGGCTTTGGCTATGCCCATTAACGTATTTCGCCCACCTGCTACGCCGGAATTGGTGTCGGATAAAATAAGTTTTGCCTTTAGTTCAGGATGTGTATCAATATACGTGGTTACCTCCCCATAAGAAACAGTAGATGCATTATCGAGGATCAGCACTTCCTCTAATATGCTCTCTTTGTTAGTTTGTGTGTCGATGCTTTTTAGCAGGTCGAGCAGGTCGGCAGGGCGATTGTAGGTGATAATGAGTATAGAGATCTTGTCGGCCATTGCAGGAGGTAAATTTACGCGAAAAGGCCAAACCCCTAAATGTGCTTCTCTTATATTTTTCATAAATGGCTATATTTATGGCTTATCGTGGTTTATGTTTAGTTATTGGGAGCAGCAGAGTTTTTCGCATTACGATCATATTGTAATTGGCGCAGGTATAGTGGGCCTTAGTACGGCTATTGAGTTGACGGAACTCTATCCACAATCCAGGGTGCTAGTGCTGGAGCGGGGATTACTGCCGACGGGGGCAAGTACACGGAATGCGGGGTTTGCCTGCATGGGCAGTGCTACGGAGTTATTGGACGATCTGCAAAATACTCCTGAACATGAGGTGCTGTCGTTGTTCGAAAGGCGGAAGAAGGGGCTTGAACAATTGAGAAAAAGGTTAGGGGATGATAAAATAGGGTATCGAGAAAATGGCGGCTATGAATTGCTTGGAGAGAATGAACTGTTTGCGCTGGATAAGCTGGATTTTCTTAATGAACTATTATTACCGATAACCGGGAAGAAGGCTTTTAAGCCGGCAAGCGAAAAGATAAAAGCGTTTGGTTTTGCCGGAGCGTATTCAAAGGCGCTTATTGAAAATACTTGTGAGGGCGAACTGAACAGCGGCATGATGCTAAGGGCATTGATGGATATGGCTTTGCAGCATGGGGTAGAAGTGAAAACAGGTGCAGAGGTAGTACGGTTTACCGAGAACGACAAGGATGTAACGATAGAGGTTAAAGACCCGTTCAGGGACGAGGTGTGGCTGCTTAGCTGCGATACAATGAGTATTTGCACTAATGCTTTTACAAAGCAGTTACTGCCGGAGGTTGATGTGGCACCTGGGCGGGGACAAGTGCTCATTACGCAGCCAATAGCAGGCCTGAAATTTAAGGGCATTTATCATTTTGATAGAGGGTATTATTATTTCAGGGAGATAGATGGTCGCGTATTGTTTGGTGGTGGAAGGAACCTTGATTTTGACGCGGAGACCACAACTGATTTTTCACTGAATAAACTGATACAAATAGACCTGGAGCAAAAGCTCGCAGATATCATCTTGCCCTGTACCCACTTCCAGGTAGCGCAGCGGTGGGCGGGTATCATGGCATTCGGCGCTACCAAGCAGCCGATTGTGAAGGCCTTTTCGGGCCGCGTATTTGGCGCATTCCGGATGGGCGGCATGGGTGTGGCGCTTGGCAGCGAGGTGGCGAGGGAATTGGCAACGCTTATTGCGGAGCGCTGAATTCCTTATCCAGTACTTTTACTACATCACCTATAGGCAGGCCCATAACGTTGTAATAATCGCCGTTAATTTTCTCAATACCGGTAACACCTATCCACTCCTGTATAGCATATGCTCCTGCTTTATCGAATGGCTTGTAGTGGGTTACGTAGTGCTCTATCTGCGCATTGGTCAATGATCTGAAATATACTTCCGTAGTCACCGAAAAGCTAACCTCTTTACCGGCTCTGCGGATGCAAACACCGGTAACTACTTTGTGCATTCTGCCTGATAGTTGGCTGAGTATCTCTATTGCATGTTGAGCATCTTTGGGCTTGCCAAGAATGTGGTGATCGAGTAGCACTATAGTATCTGCGGCTATCACCGTAGCATCCTGTACTAAGTGTGATACCGCATCGGCTTTTTTCTTTGCGAGGAACTCTGGTACCAATTCTCCTGCCATACCGGGTGGGTTGGTCTCGTCTACATCGGCAATGAGTATTTCAAATGCTATCTCGGCCATTTCCAGCAGTTGTTTACGGCGGGGAGATTGCGATGCGAGGATGATCTTACCGGGCATAATCAGTATGTAATTGAAAGTGATAAATAAGTAGTGAGCAGATACCCAGCAGCATAATGGCCTTCACGCCGCTGCTGGCTTTATGATAATGCTGTGTGGTGGTTTTCCAGGGAAGGAACAAACACCAGGTGATAATTGGTATGATCAGGACAGCGGTTATGTATAGAGATAATAATGTATAGTTGCGCTGAAACAAAGTAATTGAAGCATACCCCAACGGTAACATAACCAGTACAGACAACACGATACAAAACCGTGTGGAATAGTCCAATCCTTTTTTTATGGGCATGGTAACACAGCCTTCGGTTTGGTCGCCAATGTGGTCTTCCATATCCTTTACTATTTCCCGGATCCAGGTAAGCATGAATGCGAAATAAGCATAGACCAGTAATACCATCTTTGGGAAGTAGTGCATTGACGGCTCGTAAATGACCAGCGAAACAATAGTGAGCGCAGTAAGGATGGCAACAACCACATTGCCGGTAACATATTGCCGCTTAAAATGAGTGGAGTAAAACCAAAGCAGTAAAGAGCAACAACCCTGCAATAGCAACCATTCAAAATGATGGGCCTGTGCGGCAACATAAGCTGCCAATAGAATTGCTATTACATTGAGTATGGTATGAGCAATAATGGCCTGTTTGCGAGGTATAGATACTTCAAGCACCATTTTTTGGGGCTTGTTTATGGAGTCGATTTTAATGTCGAAGTAGTCGTTGATAATATAACCTGCAGCAGCTATAAGCATGGTAGACAGTGCAAGGCATAAAAAATTAGTGCAGGTAAGCACCTGCGGCGCACCTGGTAAAATAACACACCACCACGCAAGAAACTGCGTAAGGAATATGATCAGCAAATTTTTCCACCGTATGAGTTGCAGCCAGGGCATGTTTCGGGAGCTCAATTTGTGATCTTAGAAATAATATTAAGGAACAACAATCGCAATTTCCTTATCCCTTCCAGTTTGCTGGATCAATGCGCCACTGTTCAAGTGTCTCTTTTTGTTCGGGCGCTATCAGCTTTTGCGCTTCGCACACTTCCATAAGTGCCTGGTAATTGCTAATAGAATAAAGCGGCATGCCTGCTTTTTCGAATGCCTCATCTGCTACAGGGAATCCGTAGGTAAATAGGGAGCACATGCCCAGCACTTCAGCTCCCTGCTCGCGCAATACATCTACCACCTGCAGGCTGCTTTTGCCAGTTGATACCAGGTCTTCCACCACTACTACTTTCTGGCCTTTTTCCAGCACCCCTTCTATTTGATTGCCCATGCCATGCTCTTTAGGTTTGGAGCGCACATAGATGAATGGCAGCTTTAGTAAGTCTGCCGCCATAACGCCATGGGCTATACCTGCAGTTGCTACGCCGGCAATTACTTCTGTATCCGGAAATTTATCCAGGATCATATTGGCGAGTTCGCTTTTTACAAAGTCGCGGATATATGGGAACGACAACACCTTGCGGTTGTCGCAGTATACGGGAGATTGCCAGCCCGATGCCCAGGTATATGGTTTTTGAGGGTTGATCTGCAATGCTTTAATTTGCAATAGTTTCTCGGCAAAATGTTTTGGAGTGCTCATAATTACGCCAAAAGTAAAAAGTAAAAGGCAAAAAGCGTTGAATCGTACTATATTTGAACGTTAAGCAAAAAAGAAAATAACCGCACTATGAATTTTTCGCAAAAGATATTTTTGAATGACACGCCGCTTATCCTGACCACAAATGCCGAGGCCTATATTAATGAACACCAGGTAGCAGAGCGTTATAAGATATTCACAGGGGCTACTTTACGGAGCTTTACACAGGCTTTGCAAACAGTGGAGCGGCCGGGAGCAGTAGGCGCTATAATAGAAGACGTTTCGGGGGATGCTTTGCTGGGGCAGCTGGAGGCAATGTTCCAGCCAATAGATGCAGGTGGTGGGGTGGCCTATAATGAAGATGACGCCATACTTATGATATTCAGGAAAGGTAAGTGGGACCTGCCTAAAGGCAAGCTGGATAAAGGAGAGACGATAGAGGATTGCTCACTGCGGGAGGTGAAAGAGGAAACAGGCATTACCAATCTTACCCTGGGCGATAAGATCTGCGACACCTACCATATTTACACCCAAAAAAATGACGAGATACTAAAGCGTACTGCATGGTATAAAATGAAAGGCACATTAACCGATAAACTGAAGCCACAGAAGGAAGAAAATATAATGGAAGCAAGGTGGGTACATGAAAAAGATATTGCCCCGCTTGTAAAACAATCGTACGAAGCCGTACGGGAAGTTTTGAAAACCGCGGGGGTAAAATGGTGAGCAAACAGATGATAAAAAGTTAACTTTTCTCCTTCATTCCATTAACAGACCTGCAACATAATAGCAGGTAATTTTACAGAAAATTGCTGCTATGTCCAGATATACGCAAGTGCGCCCGGTTCATAATGTTCGTAACGGTTTACATTTATTCAGGAACCGCAAAACCCTGTGGCAAATGCTGCGAGAGGTGCTGCACGGAAGTTACAGAATGTCGGTGCTTACTATGATCGTAGCTATAGTGTCCATAGCCTATATCATTTGGCCATTCGATCTTATTCCGGATTTTATTCCTGTATTGGGATGGGTGGATGATGGGTTGGTACTCTACTTATTACTAAGCAGGCTGGTAAAGGAAACACAACGGTATACCCGTTTCAAAGCGATGGAGCGAAGGAGTTAGCTAAGGGTTATTTATTTACCTGGATATAATAATATGAATTGCTATAGTTACATTTATTGAAATTTATATTGCAGCACTTACCGGTGAAAACAAACTAATCAGATGCTTATGCGCCAAACGATATTGATCCTGTTTTTATCTTTGATCAGTAGAGAGGTGAATGCGCAAGTGAACTGGCAGCTGAAAAAAGATGAGGATGGGGTAAAAGTCTACACCTCAAGTACCGAAAACTCTAATTTTAAGTCGATAAAAGTAGAGTGTACCGTTAGAGCCACACAAGCCCAGTTAGTGGCCTTCCTGCTGGATATTCCAAAACAGCATGAGTGGGTATATGGCACCAAATCTTCGCAGGTGATAAAAACAATAAAGCCCAGTGAATTAATATTTTATTCTGAGGTTAGTGTGCCATGGCCTGGTACAAACCGAGATTACGTGGCTCACTTTACCATCAACCAGGTATCCCCGCAATTATTAACAATTGATTCCCATGCCGAACCGGATATGATACCGGTAAAAGAAGGTTTAGTAAGAGTGCAAAAGTCTATTGCGCACTGGGAGGCGACACCGGTGCCTGGCGGGCAACACCTGGTATATACACTTCAGTTTGACCCCGGAGGCTCAGTGCCGGCCTGGCTCATCAATATGTTTATAACAAAAGGTCCGCTGCAAACCTTCCAGGCTTTAAAAGAAAAAGTTATGCTGCCCGAATACCAGAATGCACATTTCGATTTTATTAAATAAACAGCGCGCGCTAAAACTTTACCTCTTTAGGCATGAACATGGCCGCATTCCCGCCATTTCTTATCACATCGCGGACGAGGGTAGATGAAATGGTAGAATATAATGGGGAGCAGGTAAGGAAGATCGTTTCTATATCAGGCATCAGCATCCGGTTCATATCTGCAATGGCCTTTTCATATTCAAAATCGCTGACATAGCGGATGCCACGAAGAATAAAGCTGGCGTCTATCTCCCGGCAATAATCTACAGTAAGGCCTTCGTATCCGGTAACTACAATACGGGAATCGTTTTTAAATACCTGCTCTATCCAGGTGGTCCGTTGTTCCAGGGAAAACATAGGCTGCTTTGAAGAATTGATACCTACACCGATCACCAGTTTGTCGAATAGTTTTACCGCACGCTCTATAACATCTACATGGCCAAGGGTAATGGGGTCGAAAGTACCGGGAAATAAGCAGATGCGTTGCATTATTATTCGTTTGGTTGGGTGAAAAAAGTAAAGACTAAGGTACCGTAATTCTTCATGCGCTGAAAGCGCGGATGTTGTTGATAGTCGTGTTGGGTAGTATGTTCCAGTACGAATATGCCGCCGGGCAACAGCATGTTCTTCTCAAAGATCAGTATAGGCAACTCATCAATATTTTGCAGGGCATAGGGTGGGTCGGCAAAAATAAAGTTGTACTGTTCTGTACTTTGTTTCAGGAATTTAAACACATCGCTGCGCACAATGTTCATTTTATCGTCTATACCTAATTCTTTGGCGGTTTTTTTTATAAAGTCGATTGTAAGGGGATCCCGCTCAATGATGGTCAGGTCTTCAGCGCCGCGTGAGGCCAGCTCATAGCTTATGCTGCCTGTACCAGCAAAGATGTCCAGCGTTTTTATACCTTCTATGTCCATTGCATTATCGAGTATGTTAAACAGGCCTTCTTTCGCTACTTCGGTAGTAGGCCGCGCAGGTATGCGGGCCGGGGGGCTAAACCTTCTGCCACCGAATGTGCCGCCTACTATACGCATGCAAAAAGTTGTTGGGCCAGGCATATTGCACCATCCCACCGGGTGTTTATGGCGGCTCCGCTGCCGTTTTTTATAGTGGGGAAGTACTGTGATAACTCGTTCAGCCTGTCATATTCAGCCGCACTGGCGGTATTGCAATTAAGCGATACATCGGCGGTTGATATGTGATTTTCTATGCATAGCTGGTTTATAGCAAAGGCTATGTCTTCAGCAGATGTGTAGTCAAATATTCTGTGCCACAGCAGCTGGCTATAATTATGTAGTGTAGCGCATACCTGCTCTGCGGTAATACAGCACTGTAGCAAAAGCCCCTGCCTGCTGGTATTTTTGAAGTAATATACCGGAACAGGAAGTAATGCTGCCTTTTTGAAGTTTATTTTAACCAACTCAGTAACGCTAAGCGGCACTGCAAACAGGTATTGCGCTTTGTCTTCATCCAGCGAATAAGACAGTATCACATCAGTAGGCTCTATGAAATGTATTTTGCCCAGCCAGTTGCCAGCTTCATTCTCATCATAAAGGTCGTCTGGTATTACCAGGTTTTTATCGCTGAGCACGAATACGCCTTTCACCTTTTCTTTTGCGGCCAGCAGCGGATCCTGCAGAAAAAGGTGCTCAAAAAAGTCTATTTCCCATACAGGCTTATTGTCGTTGTAGCCCGAATAGTGCAACATCAGCAATTCTTTCTCCGCGCTAAAGCCCGCAGTCAGCAGGCCACGTTGTAACAATATACAGATGACACTGGCAACCTGCGATGATATAGACTCATCTTCATGGGCATTATATACCTGTTCGTTAGTATTGACATTATTAGCTACCATATAGTATGAGATGCTGGCTGGCCAGTTATTTATTGAGATTTTGGCACAATAAGTGGCAAATGTAATAAATGATTTACAGCCCCACCAAATAATGCTTATTTATGATTTTTGATATGTCGAAGATGTCGGTTTTGCGTATTAAACCGATAATTACCCGGTTCTATTATCTGGAAAAAATGACCCAAAAATGGAATTGACGTTCAACTCTCAGCAGCGCAAACTGTTGATTGTCAAGTGATTATTTTTTTGGCATGACATTGGATAAATACAAATAAATGGTTTTAAAAACGCGTTGCAAATTTGATAGATCATGTGATAAAGCTGCACATTCCTATCTCTTTTATGTGTTTATAAGTATATCATTAACATTATAAAATTAATAATAATATTATAATATAATTTATTTGTCGATGAATTATTTAAACAAGGCATTTATTAACATCTAAAGAACGAGCTATTTATTTAATAACATATCAATAGTTGTTTTTTATTGAGGATATAAATTAAATAATTATCATGCGCGTTCTGCATGTATATGGTTAGGTCGGAAAATAATTATTTATTTGTTAATGGAATAATAAAATAAGATAAATTTTGTGCATTTTTTAGGGTATTATCATTTAAATGAATGATATTTTTTTTATTTATTATTGGTATTCATTGATTTAATCTAAAGTTAATAGTGAAAATTTTATACGAAAAAATGATTGGGGCGAAAAAGATTTTTTAAGTTGGATAACAAGCATTTTACATTTTTTTTTTGTTTTGTTGAATCTATTATACTTTCTTTGCAAATATTTTTAAAAACAGATAATATAAAACCAGTAGATATACCCGGTTAATGGGAATACTTACCGGGTTAATTTTTTGTTCTCAAGTTGATATACGTGCGTATTAATATTTTAGAGTTTAATTTGTAAAAATCTATATAAAAATAAGTCGTTTACATTTACGCAGATTCGAAAAAATAATTACAATTCAGAGATAGAATATTTTAATAAACAGGCCAATTCAAAAATTCAATCAATAACTATGAAGTACGCTACACACATTCAACCACCTGCTACCGGATTAACGGGTAAACAGACGCAGGCCCAAACAGGCTTGAGATCTTTGCACGTATACATGAAAGCTGCATGCCTGTTCGTGGTACTGGGCGCTATGTCGCTTACAAAGAGCTACGCGGCGTTTGTAGGTGTAATTTCTACACCTACTACGGTAGCTCCGGCGAATGCTTGCCAGGGTAATACCAATATTCTTATTTACCAGTTTTCGGTAAATAACAGTGGTAGCTCACTTGGTGCACTTTCCGGGTTTTCATTTACACAAGGTGGAAGCGCAGGGTCTAGCGACATTATAACGTATAAGCTATGGTCCGGATCCGTGGGCGGCACGCTAGTAGCAACAGTAACTGCTACGTCAACTACACTGACTGGCACCAGCGCTATAGCTTCAGGTGCGACGGTTAATTATTTTGTTACAGCTGACATTGCAACTGGCGCAACGCCGGGACACACGATCACAGTAAGCCCGATCGCAGCAACGAATGTCATATTCCTCTCCGGTACTAAATCCCTAAGTGGCACAGCGGCCACTGGTGGGCTGCAGACAATAATAGCCGGTGCGACCTTTACAGGCGTGTCTTCGTTATGTGCAGGATCAACTATTACATTAACTCCGTCAGCAACAGGTGGGGTTTGGGCAACCGGTACAACCTCTGTAGCAACAGTAGCTGGCGGTATAGTAGGTGGTGTTGTGGCTGGTACTTCTTCAATAAGCTATACGTTAAGCGGTTGTACCTATACACAGGTAGAGACCGTAAGTAATGTTACAACGCCATCAGTTACCATGGTACAGTCTCCTGCAGGCGCCGTATGCGCAGGCACAAATACTCGCTTTACGCCTAATGTTACAAATGGTGGCGCGCCTTCTTACCAGTGGTATGTGAATAGTGCTTTGGTAAGTACAGTAACCAACTACCAAACCAATACATATAACAATGGCGACCTGGTTTATGTCGTTGTGACTTCCAGCCTTCCCTGCTCATCTCCAACAACAGCTACCTCTGCCACAGCAACAGTTACCGTAAACCCAACGCCTGCTATCACAGCAGGCCCTACTACAGTATGTGTGGGTGGAACGATAACTTTGAATGCTACTCCTAGCGGTGGTACGTGGTCGAGCAGCAACACAAGGGCCACTGTGGGATTGTCATCTGGTATTGTAACCGGCGTATCATCTACAGGCACATCCCCAAACATAACTTATACATTAGCTGGCTGTACAGATAACCAAACTATTACAGTAAGCAATTCCTCTACTCCACATGCTAATATTAATGCGATCAGTGGTACAACAGTTTGTTCAGGGGCTACTGCAAATTTTTCTGCAAGCTCTACGGGTACTACCGGCGCTACTTACCGGTGGATAGTAAACTCAACGCTTGCTAATACAGGAACAACCTTTTCAAGCAGTACCCTGGCAAACGGGGATGTGGTAAAGGTAGTGGTAACAACGACCGCTGCATGCGCAACAACGCCAACAGATACCGCAACGGTAACCATGATAGTAAATCCGTCACCGTCTTTAACTACCTCGTTTACTACAGGCTGTACTGGCTTACCGGATACATTCATTGCCGCCCCAACTGGCGGCGTATGGGCTTCGGGTAATACCACCGTGGCTACTATAGGCACAACTGGCATTATGCTGGGGATCGCCGCAGGCACATCAACCATAAGCTATACAGTTGCCGGTTGCTCTGCTACATCTAATATTACTGTAGGCCTTACACCTCCTGCGTTTACTATCACCCCTTCGTCTGCTGCTGTTTGTGCAGGAAGTGTGTTATCTGTTAGCGCCCCGGCAATAACTGCAACAAATGTTACTCCACCTGCTTTTCCTTCTACCGGGGCATTTACGGTACCAGATAATATACCCGCAGGTATTACCAATGCCATTGCGGTAAGCGGTATACCTGGCGATGCCACTATAGCGGATGTGTCTGTGGTCCTGAACAGCATTACCATGCCATTTGACCGCGATCTGGAAATCAATATAGGAGCGCCAAATGGTGTTATCTTAAACTTAGTGAACAGAAGAGGGGCCAACTTCGGCGCAGTGGCTGACTTCACAAACACAGTTATCAGCTCATTAGGAGGTTCTGCTTTCTCAGGTGGCACAGCGCCGTTTACCGGTACTTTTGCTGCAGATGTTGCAAGCGGCAGGGGACCATCGGGCTTCCAGCCTACTGCAAACACATGGCCTCCTTTGTTTACCATACCAAATGGTAACTGGACATTAGGGATCCATGATAATGGGTCGGGTGACGTAGCAACCGTGAATAACTGGTCTGTCATCATACATTACACCACGCCGGCAGGCTCTTACACATGGTCGTCTACAACGGCTCTGTATACCACCAGCGGCTTATCTACATTATATACAGGTGGCCCGGCCAATGCCGTATATGCAAGCCCGGCAACTGCCGCAACTTATACTGCTATAAAAACAGAAACAGGATCAGCCTGCTCATCTACGAGCAATGTAACCGTATCTGTAAACGCAGCTCCATCAATAGTTGCAACAGCAACTCCAAACCCTGTATGCGTTGGCACTACAGTTACTTTAAATGCTACTGCATCAGGCGGCGGCGGCACCTTCCCTACCTACTCATGGGCTGGCCCGGGTACATTTACAGCAACAACAGCAAGCACTACCGATGCAGGCATAACTGCGGCTGGTACAAATGTGTATAGCGTTTCCGTAACAGATAATAACGGATGTACAGGGTCTACTTCTGTATCAGTGACTGTGGGCGCGGCGCCATCAATAACCGCAACGCTTACCCCAACACCAATATGCGCAGGACGTACCCTGACTTTAAATGCTACACCAGCAGGTGGCAGCGGCACTTATCCTGTTTATTCATGGTCTGGCCCTAACGGTTTTACAGCGACTACAAAAATTGCAACTAACCCGGCAATGACCTTGCTTGGAGCTGGTGTATACAGTGTTACCGTAACAGATGGTAACGGATGTACTTCACCGATAGCGGTGACAACTGCAGTTTCGGTAAACCCAATGCCAACAATTACAGCAACCGTGACACCAACTGTATTATGTGCAGGCGGTACTTTAAATCTTAGTGCGACACCAGCAGGTGGCAGTGGTACTTATACATTATATTCATGGACCGGCCCTTCCGGCTTTACCTCGTCTATCCGAAATACATCTGCTGCCAGCGTTACAGCGAGCGGCGTATATAGTGTAAGTGTGACTGATGATAACGGTTGCCGGTCTTTAAGAGCAACAACGGCATTTGTAACCGTTAATCCTTTACCAGTAATAACAGCAACAGCAACACCAACTGCTGTATGCGCCGGCAGCACACTATCGCTGAGCGCAACAGCTACCGGTGGCAGCACAGTTTATAATACATTTACATGGAGTGGCCCTGTGAGCGTTACCTCTACCAGCCAGAATGCAAGCGTTACGGGCATTACAAGCGCAGGTGCGGGCACATATAGTGTTACAGTTACAGATAACAATGGCTGTACCTCTGCAACAGGAACGACGGCAGCAGTAAGTGTAAACGCTCTGCCAGTAGTAACAGCATCAGTAACTCCAAACCCATTGTGTGCGGGCGCTACACTTTCATTAAATGCATCGGCGACTGGCGGTAGCGGCAGCTATCCTACCTTTAACTGGAGCGGGCCGGGAAGTTTCTCTACCACCGGACAAAGTGCAACCCGCCCAGGTGTTACTGTGGGTGGTATATATAGCGTAACGGTAACGGACAATAATGGTTGTACGTCTCCTGTAGTCAGTTCTGCAACTGTTACAGTAAATCCATTGCCTGTAATAACTGCAACTGCTACGCCTACCGCTATCTGTGCAGGCAGCACGCTTTCGCTTAATGCAACTCCATCGGGTGGCAGCACAGTTTATTCATCTTATTCATGGTCTGGCCCTAACCTTTTCACAGCCACTACACAAAATGCTACTAATGCAGGTATCACTAGCGCAGGCGCAGGAACATACAGCGTAACGGTTACCGACAATAATGGTTGTACGTCAGCGATCGGCAGCACATTGCCTGTTACGGTAAGCCCGTTGCCAAACGTTACCGATTTTAGCATGCCATCGGCAACTTCAGGTTGTATCGGGGTGTCGTCAACGGTAACGGTTAACTCATCAAGCCTTGGCGCAGGAACTTTCAATGTTATTTATGACCTTACGGGTGCAAACACAGTAACGGCTCATACCGCATCACTTGTTATAGCGTCAGGTACAGGTTCATTTACTATACCTTCAACAGACCTTACCGGTTCTGGTGCTACAACAGTAACTGTTACGGCCGTTGCCGGTGGCGGAGGTTGCAACAGCACATTGTCTGCAGGTAATACAGCAAACTTTGCTATTAACCCTATGCCGGCATCTATTACTGGTGTATCCAGCGTTTGCCTTTTGGGTACTACTACTTTAAATGACGCCAGCACAGGCGGTAACTGGACAAGCGCTAACACGGCTCTGGCAAGTGTTGGCCTTACAAGTGGTATCGTTACTGGCGCCGCAGTAGGTTCTACTACTGTCACCTATACGCTCCCTACGGGATGTGCTACTGCAATTCCTGTTCTTGTTAATCCAATTCCCAATATCTACACCGTAACCGGTGGTGGCAACTATTGTTCTAACAATCCTAACGCGCATGTTGGCTTATCTGGATCAGATCTGGGTGCTAGCTATCAGTTGTACTTAAACGTTTCTGCGGGCCCTGCCCCTATAGGAGGCCTGGTAACAGGAACTGGAGGCTTACTCGACTTTGGCGTTGAACTGTCAAATGGCGTCTATTCAGTAATTGCTAACCCAAGCGCAACATGTGCTGTAGGAATGACAGGTACGGTGGAGATTACGGAATTTGTATCTCCAGTTGCATTTGCGGTAATAGGCGGCGGCGCATATTGTAATGGCGGTACCGGCGTAACAATTGGCCTTGCCAACTCACAAAGCGGGGTTTCTTACCAGTTATTTAATGGCGGCGCAAGTGGCTCACCTATAACAGGCTCAGGCCCGGCAATATCATTTGGCCTCAGAACAGCTGCGGGTACTTACACTGTAGTTGCTACAAATACTATCAGCTCTTGTACCAGCAGTATGACCGGCAGCGCTACTGTAACTATCAATCCGGTGCCACCTTCAATAACAGGTAACCCACAGGTTTGTACAGGCCTTACTACAACACTGAGCGACGCACTGACAGGCGGTACCTGGAGCAGCAGCTCATTATTAGCTACTGTAGACCCATCGACCGGTGTTGTTACAGGTTTTCTTGCCAGCACACCTACTATTACTTATACAGTAGCCAACTGTACCGCTATAAAGCAGATAACGGTTAATACTTCTCCTGCATCTATCACCGGTAGCCTGGTTGGTTGCGCAGGTTCAACACTTTCTTTAAACGACGCCACAACAGGCGGCGCATGGAGCAGCAGCAGCACAGGTGTTGCTACTGTTAACGGTGGCTCTGTTACCGCAGTTACTGCTGGTAATACAAATATCTCTTATTCCCTGCCTACCGGTTGTTCGTCAACAGTGACGGTAACAATAAATTCACAGCCATCTCCTATCGGCGGTGCAACAATACTTTGTGCTGGCCTGCCTTCTTCTTTAACCAATGTTATTACCGGCGGTACATGGAGCAGCAGCAATACCTTTATTGCTTCGGTTAATCCATCAACCGGCAGCGTTTTAGGATCAGGTTTAGGCACAGCTAACATTACATACACGCTTCCCGGCGGATGCTCATCTAACACTCCGGTACTGGTTAATCCATCAGGATTGATCAGTGGCCCAGGCGCAGTTTGCCCGGGTTCGACGATCACTTTAACTAACACCACTACAGGTGGTGCATGGACAAGCGGTTCTACCGCTACTGCTACAGTAGGTGGCAGCTCTGGTATAGTATCTGGTGTAGCCGCAGGTGTAGTTACGATCACTTATACCACGCTTACAGGTTGTACATCTCCGGTCTTCACGGTAACAGTTAATTCACTCCCTGCTCTTAAAACAGTAACAGGCGGTGGTAGCTATTGCCTGGGCGGCGCAGGCACGCATATCGGGCTTGGCAGTTCAGATGCCGGAGTTACTTACCAATTATTTAACGGCGCAACTGCAGTAAGCGCAGCCCTGGCCGGCACAGGGTCGGGTCTCGACTTTGGCCTGGTAACGGCTGCAGGTACTTTTACTGTGGTGGCTACTAATACCACTACTGGCTGCACAAGAACAATGACCGGCAGCGCTGCTATAAGCATAAATCCATTACCATCTGCATTTATTGTAAGTGGCGGTGGCAGCTATTGCTCGGGCACTACGGGCGTACACGTTATGCTTAGCAGCTCAACTGCAGGCGTTGGCTACCAGTTATACGACGGATCCGTTCCAATGGGTATCTCTGTAATTGGCACAGGGTTGTCAATTGATTTCGGTACACAAACTGCCGGCGGCAGTTACGGAGTAGTCGCTACTAACCCAGTTACAAGCTGTTTCAGCGTTATGTCTGGCAGTGCATTTGTCAACGTACTTCCTTTACCTGCTGCTTATGCAGTAACAGGTGGTGGCAGCTATTGCGCAGGCGACGCGGGCGTACACGTATTCCTTACCTCGTCTGCAATAGGGACTGATTACCAGTTGTTTAATGGTGTTGTGCCTGTTGGCGCTCCTGTTCACGGCACAAGTGCAGCCATCGACTTCGGTTCACTTACAGCTGCAGGCACTTATACCGTATCTGGTACTAACCTGGCTAGTGGCTGCACTGGCCCTATGTCTGGCAGCGCTTTAATCACAATTAATCCATTACCTACTGCTAATACCGTAACTGGTGGCGGCGGATATTGCTTCGGCACAGCGTCAACTCTTCCGGTTGGCCTGAACGGTTCTATCGTAGGTAATTCTTACCAGTTATTATTTACAGGTGCTCCGCTCGGTTCTCCGCAGCTGGGTACAGGTACTTCACTTAATTTCGGTGTGCAGTCAAATGCTGGCACTTACACAGTTCGCGCTACTACTATAGCCACTGGTTGTAACGCCATCATGGGTGGAAATGCTGTAATAGCGATCAATTCATTACCTGCAGTCTTTGCAGTAACGGGTGGCGGCAATTATTGCCCTGGTACTTCCAGCGTTCACGTTGGCCTGGCAGGTTCTGCTATCGGTGTAAATTACCAGTTGTATAGTGCTAGCTCACCAACAGGTTCAGCAGTTCCTGGCACGGGCGTTGCACTTGACTTCGGTGCATTTGCAGCGGGTTCATACAATGTTGTCGCTACAAGCGGCGTAGGTTGTACCAATAGCATGAGCGGCAGTGCATCTATTATACTTAATGCTGTACCTGCATCATTTACGGTTAGCGGTGGCGGTTCTTATTGCTCAGGCAGCACAGCGCCTCACGTTTTACTGGGTGGTTCAGTATTTGGTACTACTTACCAACTGCTCAACGGAGCTACAATAGCAAGTTCACTGGCAGGTACTGGCGCTTCTCTCGATTTCGGAGCCCAGACTATTGCAGGTACCTATACTGTTAAGGCCACCAACGCTACTACAGGCTGTACTGCTACTATGACCAGCAGCGCTACAATAACTATTAATTCCCTGCCTACAGCTACATTTACTGTAACAGGCGGTGGCAGCTATTGTGCAGGTGGTACAGGTAAAATAGTAGGCCTGAGTGGCTCTCAGTCAGGTATCAGCTACCAGTTATTTGCTAACGGTATAGCTTCCGGATCTCCAATTACAGGTTCCGGCCCGGCGGTTAACTTCCCATTGCAAACTACTGTTGGTTCTTACACCGTTGTAGGTACCAGCGGCTCATCATGCAGCAGCAATATGACTGGTAGTGTTTCTATAACAACCACTCCGGTACCTGTTGTTTATAATGTAACTGGTGGCGGCGGTTATTGCTCAGGCACTACTACAGGTGTTCACATAGGCCTTGCGTCTTCTAACTCCGGCATCAACTACCAGCTGTTCTTAGGCACTACCGCTGCGGTAGGTGCACCTGTTGCAGGTGTTGGCGCTGCTCTTGATTTTGGCGCGCAAACGGCAGTAGGCACATACACTATTATAGCTACAAATACAACCACATCATGCACAAACAGCATGTTTGGCAATGCGGTTGTATCTACCAGCTTACCACCTGCAGTTTATACATTATCGGGTGGTGGCAGCTATTGCGCAGGTGGCGCAGGCCTTCCATTGTCTATCAACAATTCAGATGCAGGCGTGAGCTACCAGTTGTTACGTGGTGGTGTTCCGGCAGGCAGCCCGTTGGGTGGTACCGGCACTACGCTTAGCTTTGGCAACCAGGCAATAGCAGGCAGCTACGCAGTAGTGGCAACAAATGTTACTACTACATGTACCAGCAATATGGCCGGTGTAGCCACTATCGCCACAACGCCATTACCTGCAGTATTTGCAGTTAGCAGCGATGCAGCTACTTATTGCGCTGGCGGTGCTGGTGTACATGTAAGGCTTGGCGGTTCTGCTACAGGCTTCTCTTATCAATTATATAATGCAGCAGCTACTGTAGGCAGTCCTGTTGCGGGTACTGGCGCAGCGCTTGATTTCGGTGCACAGACCACAGGTGTTTATACAATTGTTGCTACAAATAATACTACGTCTTGTACTAACCAGATGGCGGGTACAATAGTAATAACTACAACTCCATTGCCAGCTGCGTTCAACATAACAGGCAGTGGCAATTATTGCGCAGGTGGCGCAGGGTTAAATATTGGCCTTAGCGGTTCAGCTACAGGCATCAGCTACCAGCTGTCAAATGGATCATCTGTTGGTACACCAATTACAGGTACTGGTGCAGCTATTAACTTTGGCATGCAGACAGCAGGTACTTATACAGTGATCGCATCAAATATTACAACTGGCTGCACCCAAACAATGACTGGTGCTGCAACAATTGGTATCAATGCACTGCCGGTTGCACAAACACTTAATGGTGGCGGCAACTATTGTGCGGGTGGTACTGGTGTCGATGTTTCATTAGCAGCTTCTAATACAGGTATTACTTACCAGTTGTATAACGGCACTGCTCCGGTAGGCGCTTTGATGCCAGGCACTGGGGCTGCTATCGACTTTGGTTTGGAAACAATAGCTGGCCACTATGCAGTGGTAGCAACAACTACAGCAACAGGCTGTACCAACCGGATGGCAGATACAGTAACAGTAGGCATCTCTCCACTGCCAAATGTATATAGCGTAACTGGTGGTGGTAACTACTGCCCTTCAGGTACAGGTGTGGTTACTGGCTTAAGTGGCTCTGACATGGGTGTTAACTACCAGTTGTACAACGGTGTTGTTGCAACAGGTACACCGGTTGCAGGTACTGGCTCCGCAATTACTTTCGGATCACAGGTGGGTGTAGGTAATTATACAGTAATAGCTGTTAGTGCTACTACGCCATGCACAAGCAATATGTCTGGCAGCGCTACAGTAGGGCTTAACACTCTGCCAATAGCGTACAACGTAACAGGTGGTGGCGATTATTGTGCTGGTGGTACAGGCCTTCACATTGGCCTCGACCAAACCGATGCTGGTACTGCTTACCAGTTATACAATGGTATTACCCCGGTAGGCGCAGCGTTTGCAGGTACAGGTTTTGCAATAGACTTTGGTCTGCAAACAGCTTTAGGTACGTATACCGTAATGGCTGCAAATACAGCTACAACATGTACGAGCGTTATGGCCGGAAGCACTCCAATAGCAATTGACGCACTGCCAGCCGTTCACCCGATCACTGGTGGTGGTAACTACTGCGTAGGCACAGGCGGCATGCATATCAGCTTGTTAGCTTCCGATGGTGGCATCAGCTACCAGTTATACAATGGTACGCTTGCGGTAGGTTCGCCTATTATGGGTACTGGCTCTTCTATTGACTTCGGTGCACAAACAACTCCGGGTACATATACAATTGCAGGTACAAACACAACTACTACATGTAGCAGCAATATGTCTGGCAGCACTACTATCAGCATCAATACTCCACCAACTGCTTTCTCAGTAACTGGTGGTGGTAACTATTGCGCTGGCAGCGTTCCAGCAGTGCATGTTGGCTTAAATGGGTCTACTGCTGGTATCTCTTACCAGTTATACAATGGCGCTCCGGTAGGTACGGCATTCGCCGGTACTGGTTCTTCAATAGACTTCGGTGTGCAATCTGCAACGGGTACTTATACTATTATAGCTACTAATACTACTACATCATGCACTACCGCAATGTCTGGTAGCGCTAACGTGGGTGTCAATGTAGTGCCTGCTGCGTTTACAGTTGGCAGCAGCGCAAGCCAGTATTGCGCAGGTGGTACAGGTGTTAGCTTGTCCCTTAGCAATTCCCAGGCTGGTGTTAATTACCAGTTATATGCCAATACTGTTCCATCTGGTATTGCAGTTGCAGGTACGGGCCTCGGCCTTAGCTTCGGCTTGCAGACATCAAGCGGCACTTATGCCGTTATAGCTACAAACGCAACAACAGGTTGTGTAAGTAATATGGCTGGCAGCGCAGTAATTACTATAAGCGCTCTGCCTACTGTGTATGCAGTAGTGGGCGGTGGTAACTATTGCTCAGGCGCTGATGGTGTACATGTTGGCTTATCAAGCTCTCATGTGGGTACGCTTTATCAGCTGTACAACGGTGTAACACCTGTAGGCAGTGTATCTGCAGGTACAGGTTTCGCGCTCGATTTCGGTGCCCAAACAATTGCAGGCACTTATAGTATAGTAGCTAACAATCCGGCTACAAGCTGCGTAAGCACAATGGGCGGTGTTGCTACGGTGGGTGTTAATTCTCTTCCTGTTCCGTTTACAGTTACAGGTGGTGGCAACTATTGCGCTGCTGGCACAGGTGTAAATGTAGGCTTGTCTGGTTCTACTGCAGGTGTTTCTTACCAGTTGAGCAATGGTACAACAGGCATAGGTGCGCCGGTAGCCGGTACGGGATCATCGATCGGTTTCGGTACGCAAACAGGTGCTGGTTCGTATACAGTTGTGGCTACAAATACAGCAACGGGTTGTGTTAATAACATGACGGGCTCTGCTCCGGTTGCTACTATCGCATTACCTTCTGCTTATAGCCTCACGGGCGGTGGCAATTACTGCTTAGGTGGCACAGGCCTTCACGTAGGTATGCTTAATTCAGATGCAGGTACCAGCTACCAGTTATTTAATGGTACAGGTGCAGCAAGCGCTGCGATACCAGGTACAGGCGTTGCAGTTGATTTCGGAACATACACAACAGCAGGCAGCTACACCGTAGTAGCTACTAATACAACCACCGGTTGTACTGCTGCAATGCCTGGCGCTGCTGTAATAGTGATAAACACCCCTCCTGCTGCTTATACAGTAACTGGTGGCGGCAACTATTGTGCAGGTGGCTTAGGTGTTCACGTAAGCCTCAGCAACTCAACTGCTGGTACCACATATCAGTTGCTCAACGGTACCCTTGCTGCCGGCGCTCCGGCTCCAGGCACTGGTATCACTGTCGACTTCGGTTTGCAGTCAGCGCCAGGTACTTACTCAGTTGTAGCTGTAAATCCTGTTACAGGCTGTACCGCTACTATGGCGGGTAGTGCATCGGTAACGGTTAGCCCTGTTGTTGCCCCTGCGGTCTCTATTTCAACAGGCGACGATACGGTATGCGCCGGCACAACAATTACTATTAATTCAGTTACATCAAATGCAGGTACAACTCCTGCTTATACATGGACAGTGAATGGTCTACCACTTGCTGAAACTTCAGGCGCTCTTACTTACGCACCTGCAGTAGGTGACGTGGTTGGCCTTACAGTGATGAGCAGCGCTGCATGTGCTACGCCATCATCTGCAAGCGCTATGATACCTGTAAATGTATTGTCACACGGTATGCCGGCAATGACTATTACTTCAAGCCTCGGAGATGTGGTATGCCAGGGTGCTGCGGTTACCTTCACAGCTGTAACCAGCTATGGTGGCTCTGCTCCTTCTTATACATGGTTGGTGAACGGTGCTAGTCACGGTACAGGTACTACTTTAACCTACACTCCTGCAAATGGTGATGTGGTTTACGGCATCCTCAACAGTAACTACCAGTGCCGCCTCGCAACATCTGTAACCAGCAACCATGCTAATATGGAAGTTGATGTTCCGGCTACTCCAGTGGTTTCTATTGCTGCAAATCCAGGCACAAGCGTTAAGCCGGGCCAGGTTGTATTGTTAACTTCATTTATTGCCAATACAATTAATACACCTACTTACCAGTGGTTGTTGAATGGCCAGCCTATCGCAGGCGCTACCAGCTCATCTTACGTAGTTACTGTATTCTCTGATGCCGACTCTTTCACCTGCGTGGTGACTAGCGGCGGCGGATGCGGTGGCTTGCAAGGAGCTAAGTCTGTAGTAATGCACACAAGCGAAGGTGTACAGCAGGTAGCTACAACAGGCAGCGACGTGAAGCTTGTTCCTAACCCGAACAAGGGCATCTTTACAGTGAAAGGCTCGCTTGGTACTACTAGCGACGAACAAGTAACTGTAGAAGTTACAGACATGCTTGGCCAGGTTATCTACAAAGAAAATGTTATGGCTCATGGCGGAATGATAGATCAGAAGGTGCAGCTTAGCAACACACTTGCTAACGGTATGTACATACTGAATCTGCGTTCTTCAAGCGCTAACGACGTATTCCACGTAGTGATCGAACAATAATTAATTGGTTTGATGACATAAAGCAAAAGAGCGGCCCCGTAAAGGAGTCGCTCTTTTGCTTTATTATAATGGAGCGTGTTTTACCCCGCTATATATTTGCCATACGGCAATTTACTGATCACCCACACGATCAATAAAGAAATAGCTAAACAAATAATACTCGTTAGCGGTACTCCGATTATCGGGTTAAAAAGAAATCCGTTGATCTTAAAATAATCCAGGCTACCCAATACCAGGATATGGATCAAATAAATACCATAGCTGTATTGAGAAACTATCCTCGTGATTTTCGAAAATAAGCCTCCGGTACCCATCTTCATATTTTTAAAGAGCAAAAACATCCCAATACCAGCCACCACAATATTTGGCGATAAGAGGTTGTAATAAAAGCTATCCGAATCGCCGGCCTGTAAGCTTACATAGTAAGTGCCCACTATAGTGGTCAATGTTCCGCCGGCAAGCAGGCAGAGCCCAATTTTTACAGCCTGGCTTTCCTTTATTTGTATTCCCGATAAATAATAGCCAAGTATTACATAACCTAGATACCCGGAAAAATAAGAAAGGTCAATTTTAGTACTGAGGCCCGATAACGGCTTTATGTTCTTAATTATAGTAAGAGCCCATATAGCCAGAAAGAACATGATCTCTTGTTTTGTACTGTTTAGTATCCATTTATTGATTATGGGGATGACCAGGTAAATGCCGATGAGCATATACATATACCATAAATGTGGAGATACGCCATTAACCAGTCTATCAAATATCCAATGCACTGTTTCGCCAAATGTTTGAGACGAGCTATAGTTATTGGTATATAACAGGTAAATAATGCTCCAGAACAAAAATGGAGATAGCAGCCTTACAAACCTTTTTTTGATAAAAACCCCTAACGGAATATTTTTTCCCAGTAACAACGTACCTGTTATCATCAGGAAAACAGGCACGGCAAAACGAGCCGATGAGTCGTAAATATTGCCGATCCACCAGGTTTTGAGTGTTCCTGGCGATTTATCAAATTTTCCCAAAAGGTGATATGCAACATGTGCAACAATTACCGCCAGGGTTGCTAATGCCCGGAGGTTATCCATCCAGGTTATTCTCTCATTATTATTTTGCATTTATCTGTAAATGCCCTAAAAGGGCAAATAAATGTAGCCTATATTTTTAGATTATGAAAAGAAGTACACATTCCCCCGCAGCCAGTTTTTTATCCGTTCGGTAAGATTATTAAGAATAAATTTGCTCTAGGGCAAAAACGAAAAAGATAATTGGAGCAGGAAGATATAAATAAACTTAGTGTTACGCCTACAAATGCGCACATTATCAGGTTGGCAGCGCCTATATCGCTGGCGCTGCTTATACCGCAGATCAGTTTCTTTACCAATACAGTGTTTCTCGGCAGGCTGGGGATGCGTGAGCTCGGGGTGAACGGGATAACCGGCGTGTTCTACCTTATCCTCTCTATGATAGGATATGGGTTGAGCAGTGGCATGCAGATACAAATGGCGCGGCGCGCAGGTGAAGAAGATAAGAAAGGCCTGGCCCAGATACTTACCAATGGCGCCATGCTTTCCGTTCTGTTCTCTCTCGGCTTAATGATGGTAACACTGTGGGTGGTACCCCTCTTATTTGGATACAGCCTGCACGATAATAACGACCTGTCGTTAAGCGTTAACTACATTTACATAAGGGTATGGGGATTGCCATTTCTGATGCTTACACAGTTGCTTAGTTCTTTCTTTATTTCTATAGGTAGGTCAAGGGTACTTATATACGGCTCGCTGGTGGTCACCTTCGTTAATGTCATTTTCGATTACCTGCTTATATTCGGCAAACTGGGGTTGCCCGCTATGGGTTTCAATGGCGCAGCCCTCGCGTCGGTTATTGCCGAGGTCTTTTATTGCATCACTATGGTAGGCCTGTTTTTCTATCACAGGCTGCATCATACCTACCATGTCTTCAACTTCAGGAACTTCGATTTTGAATTGTCGCAGCGCACACTTAAAGTAGCCTCCCCGCTTATCGTACAGTTCATGTTCAGCATAGGCGGCTGGCTCATATTCTTCATTTTTATAGAACACCTGGGTGGCCAGTCGCTGGCAGCCTCGCAGGTGCTGCGCAACATATTCGGGATAGTAGGCGTGGGTACGTGGGCGCTTGCCACCACCTGCAATACCATGGTCAGTAATATAATAGGGCAGGGGAAGCAGAGGGAGGTAATGGGCATAATATGGAAGATATGCAAGCTCAGCCTGCTCTATGCTGTATGTGTATGTGCACTGCTGCTGGTATTTTCGCGCGAGTTCCTCTCTATCTATTCAAACGACCTTTCGCTCATTTTGTTTGCTATTCCCAGCCTTCGGGTAATTGTGGTGGCAACACTTATCATGTCGCTGTCTACAGTTGTTTTTAACGGGGTTGTAGGTACCGGGAACACGCTGGTGAACCTCACTATGGAAGTAACTTGTGTGGGGTCATACCTCCTGTATTGCTATTTCGTTATCAGCCAATGGCATAGCCCATTATATATCTGCTGGGGTTCTGAATTCATTTACTGGACCACATTGTTAACAGGCTCGGTAATATACCTGAAAAGCGGTCGCTGGAAAGGCAAGAGGATATAACTTCAGTATTAGGCGGCATTTACCTGCTCCATTATATCCTGCATGCTTATACCGTTGTGGCTTTCTTCATAGGTGCATTCACCATTTTTTATCAGCAATATCTGCGGAGATTCGTGCGGAACAGAAAAGTCCATAGCTACTTTGTTCGATATAGCACGGTACCGTATCAGGTCTAAGTAATAAAACAGCACATTATCTGCTTGCTTTTCGCGTTCCAGCCGCCCTTTCGCCATGCTGCTGATGGAGCATCGGGTACTATGCTTAAAGATCACTACAGGCTGCTGCCTGCTTTTTTCTTTTATGTCTTCTAACTGCTGTTCTTCCGTAAGCACTATCCAATTCATCTTGCGAAAATACGGCATAATCTTATGTTACAGCCGTAGCGGCTATTGTTCATTTTTATGGTGCAATAAGCTTTGGTTTTGTCATCTTTTTGTAAAGCAAAAGGGTGAAGCTACCAACCGGCAGCTTCACCCTAAAATGTATATCTTGTTGCTTAATTCATTTGATAACGCCCCAGCCATATAGTAGAGCGGCCATCGCTGCCCACATAGATCATCGCTTTTTCCTTATCCAGCCATAAGTAAGGTGCTATGCTCCTTAGTGTATAGTTGTGATCTCCTATTTCCGAATACTCTGTGATCTTACTATTGGCAATGTCAAATTTCAATACTGCCGGATAGTACTCTGCATTATAATAAACACTGCCGCCCGATTTATATTCATTGCTTTCGTTTTCCAGTAGTTGCAGGTAAGCAGTGGTGCCGTCGTCGCTTATAATAAGCTTTTGCTTGATAGGGAACACCGTATTCTTATCAGATTTTAGTGATGCAGGCACTATGCTGTATTGGGTTTTTATAACACCTTGCTTATTCACCTGGAAGCACATCATATCTTCATAAGCTTTCCATTCAGTGCCACTCAGCTTTGTCCTTGAATTGATCTGTCCTGTTATCAGGAAATCCCCGTTTGGCAACTGCTCAAAGATCTCTATGTTAAGGAAACGGCCATCATAAGCATATCCTTTTTTCTGCCCTGGAGGCACCTGCAGTTTATTTTCCAGTTCACTGATCTCATTTTTGCTTATCCATTCTACTTTGCCATTATTTATTTTTATGATAGAAAATACATCCACTTTTTTCCTTTCCAGGTCTTTATGATAGGCTTCCATGCGCTTATTGGGTTCTCCTGATGATGCGGAGTACGAAGGGTTCACCAGGTAGATCACCTCTCCATAAAGCTTTTCAAAGCTCTCATCGGCATCGCTGTTATATGCCGCAGTAAAGTACACTGCCCCGTCTTTCGTTTTCATGTGGCTCGATATCGTCATGTTAGCAGATGGCGCATCTATCTCAAAACGCTCCTTCACCTTGCCATTATTATCAAAACGGATATAGGTATACTTCTTTTGGTCAGGCATCGGGTCTGCTTTCTTCGGCGCAAATATGAATATCATGTCTGAGTTCTCCAGGTTGTCATCGCCATCGCTTATACCATTATTCACAAGCCCGGAATAAACAAGCCCTTGAGCAGATTTGAATTCAATTGGTGTTTCTTCCATCGACATGTCAGACCGTTTAATGTGCAGCAGCGATACTTTGCGGCGCTCATGGTCTTTTTCAGACATCCCCAGCATGTAAAGGTCGCCCGTGTTATTATTGGTATAAGCCGCGTACCCTGTATAGTACTTTTCATCTTCATTTTTCAGGTTCACCTCATCTCCTTCTTCATAGTGATACCGGTATATACCTTTATCCGCGTCCCACTTGTAGATAAGCTTGCCCGACGACAGGTGCAGCTTCAGGCTTTCTACAGAAAGCCGCTTACCGTTTCCCAGTTGTGCCATCACAATATCATGCACTTTATCAGGCCTCACTTCATCTTTTGATTCCAGTATGCTCTCGTCTTTCAAAAAAGCTATGTCCCTGTCAAACACGTACTTTTTATACTCACGTACATCATCATTTTTATCTCCTTTCAGATGATACATGACTTCTATATTGCCAGTCTCTATATTTAGCTCCGCACCATGAAACGTGCCCTTGGCGGCCTCTTTGGGCAGGTCTTGCTTTGTTTCTTTTATCTGTGCGGATATTGGCGCTCCCGATGCCAGGAGCAATATTGAGCACAAAACCGAAAGTGTAGTTGTCTTTTTCATAAACAAGTTTTTTTGTGAGGGAAATTCCTGTCACAATACTACTTGCAAATGAATGGGCGTTAATTACACTTTAGTGTTGTTTTCGGCGCGGGCGAAAGTGCGGCTAGTTCTTCGGATATGCTTTGTTTAAAGCATCTGTGCGGGAATTCACCTGTAGCTTTTCATAAATGTTGTGAATGTGTTTACGCACGGTTTCTATATTGATAAATAGCAGCGATGCTATTTCTTTATAACGGTAACCCTTGGATAGGTAATCGAGTATTTCCTGTTCCCTGGCGGATAGTTTGTCTAGCTCCTTATTCTGCTTTTCAGGCTTTTGCTGAAAAAACGTGATTACTTTCCGTGCTATCTGGCTGCTCATAGGTGCACCGCCATTATGTGCGTCGGCTATCGATTCCAGTATTTTTGCAGGCGGCGTCGATTTGGTAAGATACCCTGTAGCGCCTGCTTGCAGCGCCTTAAATATATTGTCGGTATCTTCAAGCGAGGTACACATAATAAAATGCGTATCAGGGCAAAGTGGCTTTAATTTACCCACACATTCTGTGCCCGTTAATGCTGGCAAGTGTATATCTACCATAGCCACATCGGGGCACAGGCCCGGTATCTGCGAAATAGCGTCCTCTGCATTTTCGAATGAGGCAATGCACTCATAGCCTTCCGTACCATTTATAAGAATAGCCAGCATTTTGCGTGTCTTTTCTTCATCTTCTATAACTGCAACCCTGATGTTTCTCATAGAGTAAGGTATTGGCCATAAATGTAACCACGGTAATTCAAGTGCCTGTTACACGATAGTAGTATTTTTTACCAGCAGGCTCAGTTGCTCAAACGGCACCATAATGATTATTGTAGTGCCAGCAGCGGGTTGAGGATCTATAGAGAAAGAGCCACCTACAGCCTGTATACGCTGCTTCATATTGCGCAGCCCATTACCACTTCCTTTTAGGTTATTCCTGTCAAACCCTTTACCATTGTCGCTCACAGATATGCTTAATTTATTATTCGTTGTAGAAACCATTATATTTATCTCAGATGCCGCCGCATGTTTCACGCAATTGTTTATAGCTTCTTTTACCGTAGAAAATATATTGCGCTGCAATTCGCGGGATATACGCATTTCCGGCACCTTGTTCGGAAAGTCAAGCACAACTTCTATATTCATACCTTCCAGGTAATCTGCGCTATACTCACGCAGCCGCGCAAGCAGGTTGTCAAGCGTAGTATGCTCCGGGTTTAGTACCCATATCAGGTCGCGCATATTATCTATCAGGTCTTTCGATGTAGACACTATATGGCGTATATCAGGTGAGGGATTTCCATTGTTAAGTATCTTTTGCTCCGCAACATTTGCAGTAAGCGATATTTTAGAAAGCCCAGCGCCCAGGTCGTCATGCACATCTTTTGCTATGCGCATGCGCTCATTAAACTCAGCAGCCTGCACGGCCTTTTCCCGTGCCTGCTTTTGTTTTATCTGTTGCCTGTTATAAAGCAGGAATACAACTATGGAAAGTAAGATCATTCCACCCACAATGCTAAATAGCTGGTAATTCCTCTTTTGTATCATCAGTTCTTTCTTCGACAGCTCTTTTTCTTTTTTAACCGTTTCATATTTTGTTTGCATTTCAGCCATCTGGCGCGATCGCTCAATACTTACAAAACTATCGTTAGTTGCAGTATAGGCCTTGTAAAATTCAGTGCTCGTTTTATAGTCCCCGCTTTTTGCATAGTCTGCGGCCAGGTTTCCTAATGCTTCAATAATAAGTTCCTTCGAATTGATCTTACGGCCTGTTGCTAATCCTTGTTCGTTTAATTCTATTGCTTTTTTGTAATCACCCTTCATCTCATACACATTCCCCATATTCACAAAGTTTGCAGCCACAAGAAATTGATCTTTGAGGGTATCACTTATTGCAAGCGATTTTTGATAATAGAAAATGGATTGGTCGTAATTTTTAAGGTATTTATATACAATGCCCAGGTTGTTATACAGAATAGCTATCCTGTCATTCATTTTCAGCTCCTGGTACAAAGTCAAAGCTGTTGTATAGCTTTTCAGCGCTTCGTCATATTTTTTTTGCTGCTCAAAAACTACGCCCTCGTTATTCGCACAATCGGCCAGCGTAAAAGTATCATTGATAGAGCGTGCAATTTTTTCAGCCTCTTTATATTTGACAAGCGCCTTTTCAAAATCCTTTGTATCGGCATACAGTGCGCCAATGTTCTTGATACACTTGGCAATACTTTTCTTGTCATTCAATTCTTCAGCGAGAGAAATTGCCGTTTGAAAAGATTGTAACGCCTCCACGGTCTTTCCTATATTACCATAGTTGTTTCCAAGGCTGTTATAAATAACACGTTGAACATTCTTATCATTTTGCTCAAGAGCGGTTGCTAATCTTGCCTCAAGTACCGCAATCGATTTTTTGTATTCGCCCTCGTTGTATAAGTCTATCCCTTTTTGCAGTAGCGAGTCTTTTCCTATTGAGTAGCCATAGGTATGTGCAGCGGTTATTAGCAATATAAATAGAAATATAGTTTTCATATTACAATGCCCATACACTTTTATCCTATAAAAATATTCAATTTAATTTAAAAATCAACATGTTATATCATAGAGTACAATTAAATATATCGTTTAATCTGGTAGCGGCATAAAAAAAGCTACCAGTTGGTAGCTTTTTAAACAAATATTAGAATTCCGCGTTCTTCGGCGTCCGCGGGAACGGTATCACATCTCGTATATTCGTCATCCCGGTCACAAACTGCACAATACGCTCAAACCCCAGCCCAAAACCAGCATGCGGCACACCACCAAACCTGCGTGTATCCAGGTACCAGTACATTTCCTCCGCCGGTATGTGCATTTCGCTCATGCGCTGGGTAAGCTTATCCAGCCTTTCTTCCCTTTGTGAGCCACCTACTATTTCGCCAATGCCCGGCGCCAGTATATCCATAGCCGCTACGGTCTTGCCGTCATCGTTCTGCCGCATGTAGAAAGCCTTTATCTCCTTAGGATAGCCCGTTACTATTACAGGCTTTTTAAAGTGTTTTTCCACCAGGTAGCGCTCATGCTCACTTTGCAGGTCTATGCCCCATTTTATTTCGTACTGGAATTTCTTTTTCTTATTAGCAGGTGAGTCAATAAGTATGTTCACCGCATCGGTATAAGTAATACGCTCAAACTTATTATTAAGCACAAACTCCAGCTTCTCTATAAGCCCCAGCTCACTGCGCTCAGCCTGTGGCTTTTGTTTTTCCTCCTCAGCAAGGCGGTTGGCCAGGAAATCCAGGTCCTCGCGGTTATGCTCCATAGCATAGGCTATGATATACCTGATAAAATCTTCTGCAAGGTCCATGTTATCATAGATATCATTGAAAGCTACCTCAGGCTCTATCATCCAGAACTCCGCCAGGTGCCGTGCAGTATTAGAATTCTCCGCCCTGAACGTAGGCCCGAAAGTGTATACCTCGCTAAACGCCATGGCGCCCAGCTCAGCTTCCAGCTGCCCACTCACCGTAAGGTTAGTAGCGCGGCCAAAAAAGTCTTCTTTATAATTTATGCTCCCATCTTCATTTCGTGGCGGATTATCAAACGGCAGTGTAGACACACGGAACAGCTCACCCGCACCTTCAGCATCAGATGCACTGATGATAGGCGTATGCAGGTACACAAATCCCCTGTCGTTAAAGAACTTATGCACCGCATAAGACAGCGTATGCCTTACACGGAATATAGCCCCAAACGTATTCGTCCGGAAACGCAGGTGTGCTATCTCGCGCAGGTATTCCAGGCTCGGCCGATTCTTCAGTTGCAGCGGGAATTGCTCCGGATCACAATCTCCAAGTATAGTAATGCTATCAGCCTTTATCTCTACTTTTTGTCCCTTACCCAGCGATGGTATTACCATGCCATCCACACTTATCGATGCGCCATTGGTTATTCTCTTTATCAGGGTTTCATCAGTGTCCAGCCCTATCACCACCTGTAGGTTGCCTATGCCAGAGCCATCATTCAGCGCTATGAACTGGTTATTACGAAATGAGCGCACCCATCCTTTTACATTTACGGCATAGTCTGTTTGCTCGCTTAGTAAAATGTCTTTGATCTTTGTTCGTTTCATCATTTGTTTAGTTAACCCGGAAGGCGCAAAAATATATTAAGGGCATTAATTTATTTATCAAAAAAAAGATATTTTACAGCAATGAGCATCAAAAAGATACCAAAGATCTTTTTAATAGCATGTTCAGGCAGGCTCAGCGCGAACTTACTGCCAAAATAACTGCCAACAATAAAGGCGATGCACATAATGCCTGCCATCTTATAATCCACATAGCCCGCTTTATGATAATTGATCACGGCCAGCAAACCTATGGGTGGCAGCAGCATGGCCAGCGATGTGCCCTGCGCCATTTTCTGGCTCATAGCAAACAGGAAAACCAGCGATGGCACTATAATGATTCCCCCGCCTATACCTATAAGGCTGCTCAGCGTGCCCGCCACCAGGCCAAAGACCAATAACCCTAATATCGTTGAAGTACTCATATTCATATTATTAGCCGTAGTAAGTCTGATGGAAGAGTTTACTTCACGTGCAGATGCCCAAACTTAGCTTTATAATCGTTAATGCTATGTTGCAATATCTTTTTGGCCAGGCGGGCATTTTCAAAGTCCTCCACCTTCACCTTTTTGTTTTCCAGCCTTTTGTACTCTTCGAAAAAATGCCGCAGCTCATCTATAAAATGTGGAGACAGTTCACTGATGTCATTATAGTGGGCCACACTCATGTCATTGGCGCATACGGCTATTAGTTTATCGTCGGCCTCATCCTGGTCCAGCATGCGCATTACACCTATTATTTTTGCCTCTACCAGGCATAGCGGTTGCATATCTATTTGCGAAAGTACCAATATGTCCAGCGGATCATTGTCGTCGCAGTAGGTCTGCGGCACAAAACCATAGTTGGCAGGGTAGTATACCGAAGAATACAAAACCCTGTCCAGCCGCAGCATTCCTGTCTCTTTATCCAGCTCGTATTTTGCCCGGGAGTTGCGCGGTATCTCTATTACTGCGTTTACGGTATGTGGTACATTTTCGCCATAGCTTATTGAGTGCCAGGGATTAAAGTTCATGGTTGATCTTTTGGGTGAAAAATATTTTTCAAAATTACAAAGGAAATAGCGTAGAAATACGTCTTTGTAATTAAATGCTCTTTAAACCTCAGCACCTGTTTTCCTATCAAAGCCCCGCGAAAAATGCGCAATATGCTTTGCCGCATTTTCGTTTATGAAAAGTTAATTAGTAAAACCTAACCCTTCTTTTGGAAAACGGTACGGATTAAAAACTATATTTGAAAAGAATTTTCACCACGTGAAATAATATTTTTACCACGCAAAATTGTTTTTTTGGGTCGTACTTATATCTTTGCAAACTCGAAATAATTTTCTTTAATTAATATTCAGAACACAAAAACTAAAATCGCAATTATGGCAGAAGTAAAAACGGCCGCAGCAAAACCATCAGGCGCCCAGGGAAACGCTGGCAAGCCAAAAAATTCAAGCAACTTCATGACCAACCTTTTGGTGGTCATAGCTTGTGTAGTAGCAGGATTTCTTATCTGGAAATTTGTTTTAGGAAATCCTACTAATTTTCATGATGGCGAAACAAGGGAAAAAGCATCTAATGGTCTTGGAACCATGTACCAGGGCGGCTTCGTGGTACCTATACTTATGGCCACATTGCTTACACTGGTATGCTTTATAGTAGAGCGCGCGTTAACTATCTTCAAAGCAAAGGGCAAAATGGACGGCGGCGAATTTGTACGTAAAGTACAATATCACCTCGCTAACAAAAACGTAGATGCAGCTATCGCTGAGTGCGACAAGCAAAGCGGTTCTGTAGGCAACGTAATGCGTGCCGGCCTCGTTAAATATCGCGACATGACCCAGAACAACGAGCTGGACACAGAACAAAAAGTATTAAGCATACAAACTGAAATTGAAGAAGCTACTGCGCTTGAGCTGCCTATGCTGGAAAAGAACCTGGTGTTCCTTTCTACCATCGCTTCGTGCGCTACACTTCTTGGCCTTTTCGGTACGGTAATGGGTATGATCCGCTCTTTCTCTGCGATGGCGCAGGCAGGCGCTCCGGATGCTACAGCGCTGGCAAGCGGTATCTCTGAGGCCTTGATCAACACGGCCTTAGGTATCAGCACATCGTTCTTCGCTATCGTGTTCTACAACTTCTTTACCACCATTATCGATGGTATTACTTACGGTATCGATGAAAGCGGCTTTACGCTTACACAGAGCTTCGCGGCAAACTATAAATAATTGAATATAAAGCGAAATTGACGGTCTCTTGCGATTAGGGATCGTCAATTCTCAAAACTTTATAAAAATATACGAAAACGATCTGTGGAATTTGAACGGAAATGTATCTATAAAAGAAGGTATTAGTTAATACACCACTTTTAGGTGCTAACTTTTAACCTTTAACTCAATAATAGATGCTTTTAGGTTTTCACTTTTAACTTTTGACTTAATAAAATGCCTCACGCCAAACTACCGCGGAAAAGTACCAATATCGACATGACAGCCATGTGCGATGTGGCTTTTCTGTTGCTGACCTTCTTCATGTTGGCCACAAAGTTTAAACCAGATGAGCCTGTGGTGGTAAAAACACCATCGTCTATATCAGATATTCCGTTGCCCGATGTGGATATTATGCTCCTTACAGTAGACCCGAAAGGCCGCATATTCTTTGCTATCGACAATAAAGGAATGCGCCAGAACCTGATAGAAAGCATTAATTCTGACAAAGGCCTTAACCTCACTAAGGAAGAAATGGTTTCGTTCGACATCGATGCGTCAATCGGCATACCGTTTAACCAGCTAAAGTCTTACCTGGCGGCCCCGCCCGACCAGAAAAAGACCCTGCAGACCAATGCCCCCGGCATACCTGCCGATACTGCGGTTTTAGCGCCTAATAATGAACTGGCAAAATGGATATACTACGCAAGAACCTCTAACCCTAAATTGCGTATTTGTATCAAGGCCGATGGCGATGCATCTTACCCAAGCGTGCAAAAGATCATTAAAACATTGGAAGGCTATAAAATATTTAAGTTTAACCTGATCACTAACCTGAAAGGCATACCGGCCGGTACCGCCGCATATGATGATCAGCAGAAGGCTAAGAAAGGATAAGTAGGTTGATGGTGTCGATATAGTGAAATTGAATTGTAAACAGTAAAATACTTTGTGTTATGGCAGAAATGGATACCTCGAGTGGCGGGGGGCATAAAAAAGGTCCCGGCGTCAAAAAAGGTAAAAAATTAAGTACACGTATTGATCTTACACCTATGGTGGATCTTGGGTTCCTGTTGATCACATTCTTTATGTATACAACAACCCTGGCTAAGCCTAAGACCATGGAGATCAATATGCCCTATAAAGATCCTAATCTGAAGGAAGAAGAAAAAAACAAGATCAAGGAGAGTGTGGCGCTTACTATATTGCTCAGCAAGAACCATAAGATCTATTACTACGAGGGTATGGCAACAGACCCTACCAAGCCACCAGATCTGAAAGCTACCACCTTCGCTCAGAAAAATGGTATCAGGGATGAGATCATAGCTAAGAAGAAAATGGTGGACGGTATGAAAGCATCTGGCGCCCTGGGCCCAAAAGATGAGACCACCGTATTGATAAAACCAGATACTACCAGCACTTACAGTGACCTTGTGAACATACTGGACGAGATGAATATCAATGACGTCAGGGTATATGCCATCATCGATATATCAGATGTAGATCAGAATTTCATAAAGGAGACCGAGTTGGCCAACGGCATTAAGTAGTTTGGAAATTGGGAATACGAGATGAGAATGGTGATTGAAAGATGAGTTTTTAATTTCCGTTACGGGTAAAAAGAAATAAAATGGATATTAATAAGATATTAAATACTGACTACCTCGACATTCTTTTTGAAGGTCGTAATAAAAAATATGGTGGTTATGAGTTGCGCAAAAATTATCCTAAGCGTGTAGCTAAGTCATTATTGGTGTTAGTGGGTGTTGCCGTGTTTACTGCAGGATATGCTTTTTTGAACAATTCTACTAAGAAAATTATGACTGCGCCGCCGCCTAAGCAGGTAACGCTGGCAGAGCCACCACCTATCGACCCTAGGAAGCCACCACCGCCGCCGCCGCCGCCGCCACCGCCACCGGTGAAGCCAACGGTGAAGTTTACCCCTCCGGTCATTAAAAAAGATGAAGAAGTAAAAGAGGAGGAAGTACCACCACCACAGAAAGAAATTACCGCTTCAGGCCCTAAAGACGAAAAAGGCGATCCGAATGGTATAGATCCGGGTATAGTGGCTCCTAGCACAGGTACAGGTGTAGTTGCAGCGCCACCACCACCCGCTGTATTCAACTATGTGGAACAAATGCCGGTGTCTGGTTACGATATGAATGCCTACCTGACAAAAAACCTGAACTATCCCGCAGCAGCGAAAGAAAGTAATATCGAGGGTCGTGTAATAGTAAAATTTGTGGTGAATGAAGATGGCGGCGTAAGCGATGTGCAGATAGTCCGCGGCATAGGTGGCGGGTGCGACGAAGAAGCAAAACGTGTAGTTGCAGCCATGCCTAAGTGGAAGCCAGGTAAGCAAAACGGCAAGGCCGTTAAAGTTTACTTTACATTGCCAATACAATTCAAATTAGAGTAATAGTGAATACCCGATTTTTTGAAAAAGGCTACCTTTACAGAGTAGCCTTTTTTATTTTATAATACACAGCTACTACTTTTGTTAAAGTAACGCTGCTTGTATATTATATCACTTATACATTGAGACCACACTATTTTAGTAGCCCTGGCCTTCAGGCCGGGGTTACAAATGACACAACAATTGGCTTTAGCCAAAACTGCATGATTAGAGTAATTTTAAAGTCCGGTTGGTATTAAAACGCGCCAATTAAATTAATAGCCCCAGCCTTCAGGCTGGGGGAGAATGAATGATAATACAGGCTTTAGCCAAAATTTTAAAATATTGTGATTTAAATAATCGAATGATATGATTTTTAGTTTGATTATGGCTTAAGAAAATCCCGAAGGGATGACATGATTATAGAAGTAAATTATTGATATTGCATGCAACCCTGAAAGGGTGACATAATTTATTGTAGCATTTTTTTGATAGCCTTTTTATTTTTACTCAATATTTTTGCGCATGAGAGTTTGGGCGTTCCCATCTATTTATCCTATTGACAGGCCCGGAATGAAATGGAGCGGCATATTTGCCCACCGGCAATACAAAGGGCTGATAGAGAATGGGGCAGAGCTTACCGCCATACTGCCCATGCCCTGGCATCCACCCTTTCCATTGTCTGAGCTGCACCCGGAGTGGAAAGCATACCGCAAACTAGGCTACCCATATAAGCGGGAATACGATGGCATTACAGTATACCATCCCCGCATATCAAACATCCGCCCAAACCGCTTTGTAAAGAAGTCTTATACCGAAAGGTATGTAGATGCAATAATCAATTTCTTCAAAGACAACAATATAATGCTTCACCCTGCTAAAGACATCTTCTTTTCACAGTGGCTGCCCGTCTCTTACTATGTACAGCTGGCTGCCCACAAGCTGGGTATAAAGTCGGCAATACTATCTATAGGTGACGACGTAGTCGTCTATCCCCACGAAAAAAAGGAGACCTTCGACATCTTTAAGCAAGTAGTGGAAGAGGCGGATATCAGGTTGGCCTGTGCAGACTATTTAGGTAAAGAGACCAATAAGATACTAGGTCAAAACCTCCCTTACGAAGTCATCTACTGGGGTGTCGATTACAATTTCTTCAAGCCGGCATCACCCGCAGATATTGCTGCAACAAAGAGAGAATACAATATCCCAAACGACAAGTTAGTCATACTCACCGTAGCAGCCCCCATCATAAGAAAAGGCTGGCTCGATCTGTTTGACGCATTGAAAGAGGTTAAGAAAGTCAGCCCCAATTTCCTGCAGATAGCCATCGGCGGTGGCTGGAAAGAAATAGATCTCGATGCAGAAGCAAAAAAGCGTGAACTATCCGAAAACTTTCTAAATCTTAACGAAATAGACCCACACCTGCTCAACAGGCTCTTTAATATTGCCGACATATTTTGCCTTCCCTCGCACTGGGAGGGTCTTGCCAATGTAGTTATAGAAGCCATGTCATCCGGCCTGCCCGTTATCACCACAAACGTATGCGGCCACCCCGAGATCATCAACAGCGGAAACAATGGCATACTCATCCCGCCGCATCATCCCGCCATCCTGGCCAAAGAGCTCCTCCTCCTCCTCCAAAGCAAGGATACGCGCCTCAAACTAGGCGAGAGCGCCCGCCATTTCATCGTAAACAATTGGGGCAATTTTTCTGATAATGCCGCGAAGCTGTATAAGATATTAGAGGGAGCTTTGAACAAATAATGTAGTCTCATAATAGCCGGTTATCAAAAAGATGAATTTAAGTTCTTAAGCTAAACGATTTTGATGGTGTATTCCCCCTTGTGGCATGGGTTATGTGCATGAGCGAAGGGGCAAGGGGATGTCTTTTTTGGTATTATTGATGGCGTTTCATTATCAGAGTTGGAAATTGAGTTACGCAATAGGTCATTACCCCGTAAGGGGTAAACGCTTTGTAGAAATATTGGCGCTAAAAAATCATACGCACCCGTAGCGAGTGCGCCCTATTCCCGTTAGGCATTGCTGACCCACATTTTCCTTCCGTAATTTTAATATCTGAATGTCTATTACTATGAGCAATACGCTTACAATACTATCACTACATAACATCTCCCTCTCCTTCGGAGAGGATCGGGGAGAGGTCTTCATAGCACGAGAAAAAACACCCATCCGCTCCCCCAAAATGACCCTAAAACCCTTGCCAGGCAATGCTTTCATTTTTCAGCCCAACTGCAGATTTCCATTTACAACAATCCCGCTACGCCACATCTCCCTTCCCTTCGGGGAAGGCCGGGGAGAGGTCTTCATAGCACGAGAAAAAACACCCATCCGCTCCCCCAAAATGACCCTAAAACCCTTGCCAGGCAATGCTTTCATTTTTCAGCCCAACTGCAGATTTCCATTTACAACAATCCCGCTACGCCACATCTCCCTTCCCTTCGGGGAAGGCCGGGGAGAGGTCTTCATAGCACGAGAAAAAACACCCATCCGCTCCCCCAAAATGACCCTAAAACCCTTGCCAGGCAATACTTTCATTTTTTAGCCCAACTGCAGATTTCCATTTACAACAATCCCGCTACGCTACATCTCCCTCCCCTTTGGGGAAGGTCGGGGAGAGGCTTTTAACCATTAATAGCTTGTACTCCTCAAACCTACCGATCATTACAGCCTCAGTAGCCGCGTCCATGCGTCTATGTGGTTCGCCCTGGGCTATGCCTTCAAAAATATTGGTGGGATGCTCTAAGTAGTACTCAAAGTTGCTCATGATGCTTATCTCATTCTCATAATGGCGGCGGCTCAGCGTTTCTATAGTATCTGTTAAATAAATGTTGGTAGGCAGTATGGAGATGATATCGCCAGCATCCACCTTTTCGTCAATAAAATGCAGGGTCACGCCCAGCGGCTTCATCTCCAGTATCGACCATTTAAAAGCATCAAGCCCGCGCACCGCAGGTATAACACCGGGATGGCAGTTAAAGGTCTTTTTGTTCTTCACAAAAGCCTCCGACAAGATGCCGGCGCCAAGTATCAGGTAGTAATCGAGCCCATCAGGTATCTCATAGTCGTGCGCCACAGTGGTATAAGGTATACCATGAGCTGCGGCCATCACTTCCGGAAGTATGCTTACCGACTGGTCCGGCCGGTGGTTGATCTGTATATTTCGCTCCTTTCGCGGCACAAATGGCAGTGCATACATCTTCAACTGTGCGGGCGAATATTTCTTCAGCAGGTTCAGCAGCACCTGTTCTGTTTTCAGGTGCGGGTAGTGGTAGGTGATAATGCCTATTGTTTTCAAAGCCGGTGTTTAAGATATCAATTTAACAAAGGGGTGATACTCACCCTTAGCGCCTATGGGTGCAGCCACGCGTATGTCATGCACCGCCTGTATGCTTGTCGAAGCCTCATCCAGCCCAAAGCCGTTACCACTCAGTATCTCCTCGTAGCTGCGGGTGTGCAGGTTGCCAAACCCTTCGCTAAACTCTATTTCCTTACCATCCACGGTTATCGCCCTGAAGGTCCTTTTGTTCTGCTTCTTCACCTTATCGGGTATATGGTCATAGTTAATGCTCAGGAACCAGCGTACCGTTGCCTTCTCCAGGTGCAGTATACCAGCCGCAGTATCGTCCGTGCGCACGTTCACAATGTTCTCTTTCACAGCGCCAAATATCCACGTGAGCATATCAAAGAAATGCACCCCGATATTAGTAGCAATCCCCCCCGACTTACCCAACTCACCCTTCCAGCTATTAAAATACCAGTTGCCGCGCGATGTCAGGTAAGTCAGGTCAACATCATATAGCTTATCCTTATCACCGGCTGCTATTTTCTCTTTAAGCGCTATTATGCTTGGGTGCAACCTCAGCTGCAGTATGTTATACACATTCTTGCCCGTTTCTTTCTGTATTTCCCTGAGCGCCTCAACATTCCAGGGGTTAAGCACCAACGGCTTTTCGCAAATAGCATCGGCCTGGTTGCGCAGTGCAAAACGGATATGGGAGTCATGCAGGTAGTTGGGCGTGCATATGCTCACATAATCTATCTTGGTACCCTTTCTTTTCAGCTTATCTATATGCCTGTCAAACCGCTCAAACTCCGTGAAAAAGTGTGTCTGCGGAAAATAGCTATCCAGTATGCCCACACTGTCGAATCTGTCAAGCGCGGCAAGCAGGTCGTTATTGGTGTCCTTTATGGCCATCAAATGCCGTGGCGCTATATAGCCAGCTACACCTATTACTGCAAAGTTTTTCATGGGCCTGCGTGTTTTACTCTATAAATACCCCGGCAAGATAAATTAACTATCAGAAACATTATCTATGCGCCAGCAGTTTTTCGATCTCTTTACCATATTCTACGGCTACATCGCTGCGCATCGCCACATTTCTCAATGGCGGCATCACCTCATACTGGCTTTTCTCAAACGACAATGCGGTGATCCATTTTACCGCATTATCTACAGTATTGCATAGCTTCCCGGCATTCCAATGGCCCAAAAACTCATCCATCTCCGCATTCTTATGCGGAGACAGGCTTAGTACCTGCCGCCCCGTATGGGCATACTGGAAAGTCTTTGTCGGCAGCAGCGGGAAGTCAGCAGCCACACCGGCATCAGGTATTACCAGTAAGTGTGCGCTGCGCATATTGCCCCATAATTCAGAAGGCGATACCCAGCCATTAATTGATATGTTGTCTTCAATACCGTAACGGACTGCCAGTCGTTGCAATGTCTCGGTATCATCAACGAAAAAGCGGCATTTGACCGGTTTAAACAGCTGTGCCTGTGATAGCTTTTTGATCAACTCCAAAAGCATTTCCAATCCAGGCCCATCAGCATACAGCTTGCCGGCATACAGCAGGGTAAACTCATTGCTGATCACATGCCCATCTTTCCAGTGCTCATCTACATAAGCGCTATGCGTAAGCTGGTAAACCGGTGCCGGTGCCCATTCCTTCAATAGCGTCGCCATATGTTGTTGAGGTACGCTGATGAGCACGGTATTTACAAGCAGCTTCTTCTCTATCCGGTGTATCTGCTGCCGTTGCCTGGCAGTGAATCTGCCGGGTACATGGTGTTCACTCCAAAGATCGCGGAAGTCTGCGATCATAGGTATGTGCAATTTCTGCGAAAGTATTAAGGCAGTCTGCAGCAGGTACTCATCACCGTGCCCTACGCAAACAAAAATAAAGTCATGTTGTTTATTACGGATAGCCTGGGATTGCGATAGGTAAATGCCCCACTTCTTTGCCAGCAATATATCATGCGGTAGTGCAAAGCCTTTTTTAGCAAGTGAGCTCCCTATGCGTTTCCCTATACGGTTTTTGACTAATGACGCGGCTTTAGTAAAATGCTTCGTGGTGATCAGGCTTTGCAAGGTCTTTGAAAAGAGCTGCTTTGTCCCTATCCGCAAGCTGTCGGGAGCATCTTCCCGGAGAATGTTGATCTTCAGTCCATTTCCCTCAGGCCATATACCCCGCCACTTTGTTTCTGTAGTATATACTACATCAATATCCCAGTTGAGCTTTTCTCCCCACGCGCCAACAATAGAGTCAGCCCGCTCACAGGAAACAGGCGACAGGCCTTCCGGGTTTAAATGAGCATGTGTGAGCGCTAAGACCTTCATGGATAGCTTACGGCAAATGGTTTTGGTTAATGAGAATGCGGAATATGCTAAATAACGAAGGTGTAAAAATAAGGCTTTTTAAAATTGCTATAAATTGTAAGCCTGTAGCCAAAATCCGGAGATAATGGGAGTATGGCTATTTGTTTTACTTTTACCTTTGTAAATCATTAACAATCGGCTTATTCCATTAAATTACCATGTGCGGCATACTTTCTGTAGTTAATTTAAGTGGTAAAAGCAAGGGCGCACATCTAATGGACGCCACGCACATCATTAAACACCGCGGGCCTGACGACGAAGGCTTTCTTACATGGACGCCGGGCAAAACGCCTGAAATATGGGCTGGAGATGATACCGCTGCCAGCACAAAAGATCATTGGAAATATAAGCAACTGGCGGCAGATGCCGGATTTAAAGTCGGTTTTGGGCATAGAAGATTGTCGATATTAGACCTGTCACCTGCGGGCCATCAGCCAACGCTGTATCAGAAAGCGGGATTGGCGATTACCTATAACGGAGAAATTTACAACTACCTGGAAATTAAGGTAGAACTGGAAAGGCTCGGCCATTGGTTTTTATCCACCTGTGATACAGAGGTTATATTGCATGCCTGGGCTGAGTGGGGCGCGAAGTGCCTCGATAAGTTCAATGGCATGTTTGCCTTTGTGATGCTCGACTATAATAAAAATGAACTGTATGCGGTAAGGGACCGATTCGGGGTGAAGCCGCTGTACTATTATAAAAGTGACGACGCTATATATTTTGCCTCCGAAATTAAGCAGATCAGAACGGCTCCCGGATATAAGCTAAGTATGAGCGAGGTGGTTGCTCGCCAATTTCTTGCTACAGGTGCGGTCGACCATACCGAAGCGACTTTTGATACGCAGATAAAGCATGTGCCATGCGGACACTACATATATATAGACTTATCGAAAGATGCGGGCACATTTCAAAAGAAGAAGTGGTACACACTGAAGCCCGCAAAATGGAGTGGCAGCTATGATGAAGCTGTGGTGCAATTCAGGAACCTGCTTACTGATGCTATAAGCTTACGGTTACGGTCTGATGTTAAGGTCGGATCGTGCCTTTCGGGTGGACTTGACTCATCGAGCATAGTATGTATAGCGGCTGATCTGCTGAAGAAAAAGGGCGAGTATGCCGGGCAGGAAACCGTGACGGCATGCTATGATAATGCAAAATATGATGAGTGGAATTTTGCACAGGAGGTTATAAAGAAAACCAATGCTCATGCCCATAGAGTATTTCCTGGTTTTAAACAACTCCAACAGGAAATAGATGCCTTCTTATGGCACCAGGACGAGCCTGTGGGCAGTACTTCGGCATTTAGCCAATGGTCGGTGTTTAAGGCTACCAACGAGGCAGGCCTTAAAGTGATGATAGACGGGCAGGGAGCCGATGAACAACTTGCAGGATATGGCGGGAATACTTTGCCGCTATATGCAGGTTTGCTAGGTAAGGCACGGCTGGTATCGTTATATGATGAGGCGCGGGATTTTAAAAAGAACAATGGCGCCTGGCCATACGGTTTTTTGCTGGGCGCTATGCAGCTAACTTTTGGGAAAGGTTTTACAAGTGTATTGCCTCAAAAACTAAAGTTGAAGCAACAGACCATCGACTGGCTAAGTACACCGGCGTCGGCAACTATATATCATACCCCTGCACGTACACTACAGGAAAACCTGTTCAGGCAATTGTATGAAGAACCATTGCCTGCACTGCTGCGCTACGAAGATCACAACTCTATGGCATGGAGCGTGGAGTCGAGAACGCCGTTTCTTGATTACAGGCTGTTGGAGTTTACGATGGGCTTACCAGAGTACTATATTTATAAACGTGGGGTAAGAAAGGTGTTGCTGAGAGATGCCATGCGTGGCATACTACCACCAGCAATTGAGAACAGAAAAGATAAGATGGGGTTTGTGACACCGGAAGAAGTATGGTTGAAAGGCGAGGGGAAAGACTGGTTTGTGGAAGGTGTGGAACAAGCCCTAAAGCTCCTTCCTGCAATGTTTGATACTGTGAAAGTAAGAGCCTTTTGTGCCGACATGATAGAGAGCAAAATACCTTTTGACTTTACCATCTGGCGCATACTTTCTTTTGGGAAATGGTACGCATCTATGATCTAACGCCAACCTTATAAATGAGCAATAAACAGCGCATAGCATTTTTATGTCATCCTTATCACAGGGGTGGTGTCACGCGTTGGATGGCTGATGCTGCTATTGCTTTTGCTAAAAGTGGTTTTGAGGTTTATTTTATTACGGTTGAACCCACTAAAGAATTTTACTCTGCAAAAGGACGGGAAACGTTACTGCAATTGCTTGCCAAAGAAAGCAGTACTATAAATATCCTGAAAGCAAACGCTGGGAGCGAGTTTGAATTTGGCACAAACGAATACCGTGCTTATGTATATAGTAAGCAATTGAGCCAGTTGCCTGTGGGTACGCCGGTTGTATTATCTGATGATTCAGCAGTATGGGAAGCAGCGGTTTCGCTATACAGATCTTACCCAATAATTGGGGTGCTCCATGCTGATGAAGAGCAATATTATTTGCTGGCTGAAAAATACTGCAGGCAGGTAGCGGCTTTGGTATGTGTTTCCTATCGCGTGAATAAGAATACGCAAAAGCGAGTACCTGAATTTGACAAGGCGCATCTAGCTACAATACCTTGTGGTATTAACCTACCTGATGTAACCAATGGTGTTTCGGGGAATAGTGTATTGCAACTGGTGTATGTAGGCAGGGTGAGTGATTACCAGAAGAGAACGGGAGACCTTGTGCATATATGTAGGCTGCTCACTAGCAAAAATGTAAGCTATCATCTAACCGTAATTGGAGACGGGGAAGCAAGACCTTCACTGGAAAGCAGCTTTAAAGAAAACGGACTTACACGAAATGTTACCTTTTCAGGATGGTTGTCGCAACAAGAGGTGAGCGCTTGTTTGTCGAGATCAGATATACTGTTGCTGACATCAGATTTCGAGGGTATGCCGATAGCTATGATGGAGGCGCTTGCCGCCGGCTGTGCGGTCGTAGGTACACGTGTGAGCGGTATTGAGGATTACGAGTATCATCCGCTAGCTGCTGATTGTTTGTCTGCATTCACAGTAGGCGACATAGAAGATGCTGTGAGTAAAATAAATGAATTGGCTAACAGGCCTTCAGGAATAAGGCAGCAAACAGCGAGAAAACTGGCAGAGGCTGAGTTCAGTATACAGGTATGCCTTGAAAAATATCAGAAGGTTATGGCCGCTATAAAAACGACGTCCGAAGCTGCAACTGTAGATAATCTGCCATTACATAAACGCCTTTATTCTAACCTGCTCTCTATAGCCCGCAATATAAAAGTAAGCCTGAGTAAACAGGCATAAAAAAAGCCTTTGCAACAGTACATTGCAAAGGCTATATATGAAATGAGTAGTGTTATATTTTCCAGTCGTCTACATTGTCACCTTCGTTCAGCGCTGTTACCGCCGACACTTCAGGCACTTCAACTGCCTCGGTAATTTCAGATGATGCCAGCACTGCACCTTCTTCATTTTCCTGGTCGTGGTTAAACGCATCGAAATCGAAATCGGGCATAAGGTCGGTCTTTACATAGTTGATCGTTTCTGTAAGGCCAGCGAGGAACTTATTGAAGTCTTCTTTGTAAAGGAACATCTTATGGCGATCGTAGCCATTGTCGTCAAATCTTTTTTTGCTCTCTGTAATAGTTATAAAATAATCGTTGCCACGGGTAGCCCTTACATCAAAAAAATAAGTTCTTCTTTTACCTGCTTTTATACGTTTGCTATACAAGCTTTCATTACGACTATCGCCACCACGGTTTTCTGCAAAATTTTTGTTTTCGTACGCCACAATTCTGTTTTTAGTGAATTAAATATGTCACAAATTTAATTAAAGAAGCGAAGTATCCAAATTAAATTCAATCAATTATAAAGCGGTTACTGGCTTTTATTTCCGCGTAATTTGAGCTTCGTGTTTATGAGTTGTTAAGCAGTTGCTTAGCATCATAAAGATTGATCGTATTTAATTAATTATATAATTAATGATTTAATGGAAGTATGTATGGAGTATCAAAAGCTTTATCAGCTACGACACTACAAAATGATAGCCCTTGCCTTTAAGTGTTACGATCTCTATACCATCGGCTCCGGAGAAATAGCCTCTTAATTTCCGCACATATACATCGAGATTGCGGGAGTTGAAGAATGAATCATCTCCCCATACTGTCTGTAATAACTCCCTGCGATCAATGGCGCTATTCATATTGGCACATAAAACGGAGAGTATCTGCGACTCCCGATTAGAGAGTTTAATGACAGTTGTGGGAGTATGCAATTCAAATTTGCCGGGGTAAAACTTAAACTGTTTCAGGCTCACTTCATCGGGTAACGATTGCAGCGCCGATGTATCGCGGCTCATTATTTTCAGCTGGTTCTCCATGCGCACTATCAATTCTTCCATGCTGAATGGCTTTCTAAGGTAGTCTGTACCGCCTGATGAAAATCCTTTTACCAGGTCATCGGTCTGCGTTTTTGCGGTAAGAAAAATGACGGGTATGTTTGGGTTTATATTCCGGATGTGGTTGGCAAGCGCAAAGCCGTCTATATTGGGCAGCATCACATCGAGCAGGCATATATCGGGTGAGAAACTGTTTACCAGTTCCATTATTTTAGTGCCTTCTTTTTTATGCATTACTTCATAGCCTCTTAATTCCAGGGTATCTTTTACTATACGGGCCAGGTATGGTTCGTCTTCAATATACAGTACTTTCTTTTTCATTTACCGGTAGGTGCTTTATGCGGAAGATATAAGGCTTCTCCAGCCAGGATAACAATTACTAAAAAGTAAGGGTAAACATGCAGCCACCTGTGGCTATATTATTTACGTTTATACTGCCATTGTGCTGGCGCATTACCTGGGCAGCATAGCTTAAGCCGAGTCCATGGCCCTTTATATTGTGCCTGTTTCCGGTTGGTACCCTGAAAAACTTCTCAAATATCTTTTCACGATATTCCTCCGGTATGCCAGGCCCATTGTCTTTTAATGAAAGCTGCACAATACCATTATTTTCTGCCAGGCTAATATGCACATTTATAGTGGCTTCTCCGTATTTAAGGCTATTATCCAGCAGGTTTACCAGTACACCCTGCATGTGCAGTTTATCCATAGGGATAAGGAAACTGCTGCCCGTAGCTTCAAAAGAAACTTTCGCAGCCAGTTTCTGGAAGCGCAGCTGCATGATCTGTAGCACTTCTTCCACCAGTTTTTTCAGGTCGTAGCTTTCCTGCTGCAGGTATATTTTTCCTGACTCAAGTAGAGATGTATTAAGCACCCGTGTAGCCAGCAGTTCCAGCCTGTCCATTTCTGACGTGGCCATGCCTAGGTACTCCCTGCTCAACTTTGGGTCATCGATAATATTAAAATTGTTAAGCGCTTCGAGGGCAACCTTCACGGTAGCAATGGGGGTCTTTAGCTCGTGAGACATGTTGCTGATAAAGTCATCCTTCATGTGGCTCAGCTTTATTTGCGCCTTGAGGCTTCTATACATTACCCAAAATGCCGTGGCAGTGAGCGTTAGCAGGATAGCCACAAAGAAAAACTGTGGCACTAATTTCCAAAAGAGATACCAGGTGTAGTTATTAATGATTACGCCATTGGCATTAGTAAAGAAATTGCTTTGTATAAATATTGCCCTGCTGCCTTTTGACCCGCTATCATTGCTGTTGATCCACTGTGCATTAAAGTCGAGGCCATTCTGGTGCATTACGCTTGTGAACATTTCGTTGAATACGATAGTATCCATGCGAAACAGCCTTTTTTCTTCACTGCCGGTTATGGTGCTTACACCGCTTAAAATGCGGTGAAGGCCCTGAGGAGATAGCTTTATTGGTTTACTCTCTTCTTTGCAAGGTTCGTCTAGTGGTATGGTACGCCAGTCAGGGGTAGCGTTTGCATTGATGAGTGCCGGGTCAATAACATGTGTGATCAGCAAAGAGTCGGTGATCTTCTGCTGCACATCGGTAAATATTTTGGTAAGATTCTTTTTTAACTGTTCCTGCTGGTCGTTATATTGGCTGTAAAGCCACTGTGCGGTAAATAAGAGCAATAGTACCTGGCTGAAGAGCATAAGGCCCTTTATCCATTTCAAATTGATCTTCTTTGTTCCCTGCATGTTATAAAAGTAATAAGGAAACTATTACACATTACTCCTTTTAACCTTATTTAACATTACTTATGGTATTGCATTATAAATATCCTCAGTTAAGATTGCCGGTGGGCCATTCAAATTATCTTTTTCTTATTTTTTGTATAATCTTTCAGCTCATCAATCTATCAACTAATCAACTAACTTTGCGCCGCTATGCAGATAGAAATATTAAAGTCTAAAATCCATAGGGTAAAAATTACTGAGGCAAACCTGCACTATATAGGCAGCATTACCATAGACGAGGACCTGATGGAGGCAGCCAACATAATAGAAAATGAAAAGGTGCAGGTGCTGGACATAGATAATGGCGAACGCCTGGAAACCTATGTAATAAAAGGCACCAGGGGCTCTGGTATGATATGCATGAATGGCCCGGCAGCCCGGAGAATATCTGTGGGCGATACGGTTATCGTGATATCGTATGCATTGGTAGACTTTGAAGAAGCTAAAAAATTCAAGCCATCTATTATATTCCCCAAGGAAGATAACAGCCTGTAAATAAACCAGATCTGCATAAACCGGCGGATATGTCAGTTAGATTTATTGGATTTATTTTATGATGTTCCGGTAGTATCTTTATAAGATCATGAAAAAAGCCCTGCTGACCATATTACAATACGGTATTTTCCTGGGGCTGGGTATCTACCTTGTTTACCACATGCTGCACGAGCTCTCACCCGCGCAGACTTCAGAAATGGTAACTGCTATCAAAAGCATTCATGGGTTATACCTCATTCCTATTTTTATTGTAGGGTTCTTGTCGCATTTTTTCCGTGGCCTGCGCTGGCGCTACCTGCTGGAAACAGCCGGCATGAAGCCAGGAGTGGCTAATACCACCTTTGCCGTGCTCATAGGCTATATTGCCAACCTGGCGCTGCCGCGCGCCGGTGAAGTAGCCAAGTGCACGGTACTTGCTAAGTACGAAAAGATGCCCGCCCATAAAATGATAGGCACTATTGTGGCCGAGCGCGCTTTTGATATCCTGTGCCTTATAATTATTGCTATAGGCACCTTTTTGCTCCAGTTTCAGTGGATCAATGACTATGTAGGCACAAAAATGCACGACCTCGGCAATAAGATACATCGCCACGAAGGAGTGGTGCTCAGCGTTATTCTTGCACTTATCCTGTTCATTGTTGCCAGTATCATCATTTACAGGAAGAACCGGGACACGAAGTTTGGCCGCTTCATGAAAGAAATGAACCATGGCATATTGTCCATCCTGCACATGAAAAAAAGGTGGCAGTTCATGGGTTACACAGTCCTCATTTGGCTCATGTACACACTACAGGTGTATATAGGGTTGAAGAGCCTGCCCGATACGCATCATTTATCCATTCTTGCAGCGCTTGTAGTATTGGTTTACGGTAGCGTGGGTATGATCATTACGCCCGGTGGCATAGGGCTATATACTTTGCTAGTGGCGCAAATACTGGCTGTATACAATATAGCAGATGTGCCGGCGCAGGCATTTGGCTGGATAGCCTGGGCGGTGCAGACTGGTATTATTATTGTTCTTGGGGTAATATCCCTTCTGTCCATCCATCCTTATAACAATAGAAAAAATGCAAAAATTACAGTGGATACAGCACAAAATATATAGCCGCGAAGCGCTTGCAAGGGAGTGTAATGTATGGCGCGCCACTGGCAAAAAGCTGGTGTTTACCAATGGTTGCTTTGATATTCTTCATCATGGCCACCTGGTGTTGCTTGCAGAGGCTGCCAGCCATGGTAATATACTCATCATGGGCCTGAATACAGATAGCTCTGTGCAGCGGCTAAAGGGGCCGGAACGCCCCTTGACGCATGAGCAAGACCGCGCATTCCAGGTGGCTTCAATGCTGTGCGTGGATGCTGTATGCCTGTTTGACGAAGACACCCCGGAGGAGCTAATAAAACTGGTAAAGCCCGATGTGCTGGTAAAAGGTGGTGATTATACAATAGATAAAATAGTAGGCGCAGACTATGTGATCAATAATGGAGGCAGGGTAGAGATCATTCCTTTTGTAGCGGGCTATTCTACCACGTCTATCATAGACCGTATTAAGAAATTGTGAACTTTTCTTTACCAACCTCATTTACCACCGGTGTTATGATAATGGGCGTATTTTTGGCCAATATAACGTATTGATTTTCCCCATGATAAAGTCAACTAAACAAACAATAGTCCGTGACCTGAGCTGGTTGGCATTTAACGGTCGGGTATTGCAGGAAGCAAAGGACACTACTAATCATATACATGACCGCCTGCGTTTTCTTGGTATATTTTCTAATAACCAGGATGAATTTTTCCGTGTGCGGGTGGCGGCGTTGAATAAAATGGTGCTACTGGGTAAGTCGGCCAAAATGCACATGGAAGCCAACCCGGATAAGATACTGAGAAAGATACAGCAGACAGTAATTACCCAACAAGAGGAATTTGACAGCACTTACCTTGATGTAATAAAGGAGTTGGAGCTTGCAAGCATATTTATAAAAAACGAGAAGCAGCTTTCCAAACATCAAAAGGAATATGTATCGCGCCTCTTCGACGAAAAGATACGCACGCAGATCATTCCACTGATGATAGAAACCATACCGCACATTCCGCTGTTGCGCGACAAGTCTATCTACCTGGCGTGTGTGCTGGGCAATACCAAGGAGTCTATGGTGCAGCGGTATGCACTTATAGAGATACCTACAAAGGTGGTGCCCCGTTTTGTAATATTACCATCGGAGGCAGGACAAACCGATATTATACTGCTCGAAGATATTATCAGGCTTAACCTGCCGAACCTGTTCGCTGCTTTTGGGTTTAACAGGTTTATGGGTTACATCATTAAAGTAACAAGAGATGCCGAGCTGGATATAGATAATGATGTGAACACCAACATAATTTCGGAGCTGGAAAAGGGATTGAAAAACCGTAAGCATGGCCGCGCCACGCGTTTTGTGTTCGACAGGCAGATAGACCCTACGTTGCTTAACTACCTTACCCGCCGGCTAGGCCTTACCAAGAAGGATAACCTGATACCAGGCGGTAGGATACATAATTTCAAAGACTTTATAGATTTTCCGGCATCTATTTTTAAGGACATTAAAGTACGTAACCAGCCATTTGTTCACCCATTGCTAGAGCAGCCCTGCCGCATAATGGACATACTGGAGAAAAGGGATGTGATGCTGCATTTGCCTTATCATTCGTTTGATTCTATAATAGATCTTTTGCGCGAGGCCGCGATAGACCCTTATGTGCAGAGCATAAAGATCACCTGCTACAGGGTGGCAAAGAACTCAAAGGTGATCAACGCCCTGATAAATGCAGTGCGTAATGGTAAAGAGGTAACCGTGGTGCTGGAGCTACGCGCCCGCTTTGATGAAGAAGCGAATATGAGGTGGAAAGAGCAACTGGAAGAAGAAGGAGTGAGGGTAGTGCTGGGTATACACGATATGAAAGTGCATGCTAAAATGTGCATCATAAAGAAGCGGGAGTTTAACCGTATAAAGCAATATGGCTTTATCTCTACCGGCAACCTGAACGAAAATACTGCCCGCTATTACGGCGACCATTGCCTGCTGACCACTGACCGGAAAATACTGGCAGATGTAAACAGGATATTCGATTTTCTTGAGAACCCAGTGAAAAAGGTGTCGAACCTGAAAAACTGCAAGACATTGCCGGTATCGCCTGTGACAATGAGAAAAGTGATGCTGGCATTACTCACCAAAGAGATAGCGTTTGCTAAGAAAAAGAAGCCGGCTTCAGCTATAATTAAGCTTAATAGCATTGTAGACGCTGTGCTGATAGAGAAACTGTACGATGCTGCAAAAGCAGGGGTAGATGTAAAGCTGATCATACGCGGTATTTGCAGTGCATATACGCAGCAGAAATCATTTAAAGGGCATATATCGGGCATTAGCATTATAGATGATTACCTGGAACATGCAAGGGTGTTTGTGTTTAACAATGGTGGCGCCCCACAGGTATTCATTTCGTCGGCAGACTGGATGGTGCGAAATCTTGATCACCGTGTAGAAGCGGCATGCCCCATAAATAACAAAGAGATACAGAAGGAGCTGATAGATATTTTAAATATACAGCTTGCCGAGAACGTGAAAGGCCGTATATTAGATAATGAGCAAACCAACCAATATGTGCAAAGAGATGAAAATACGCCCGAAGTTCGCTCGCAGGAGGCCATTTATAAATATTTAAGAAACAAAAGTTACCATAAGTGATCCTTGCTGCTATTGATATAGGTTCTAACGCAGCGCGCCTGCTGATAAGTGAAGTCTCGGTTTATAAAGACGGGTCTGTTGATTTTACTAAGCTCAACCTCCTTCGTATTCCGTTGAGGTTAGGCTTTGATGTGTTTGATAATGGCGTAGTATCTGATGCGAAAAAGAAAAAGCTGCTGGAGACACTGAGGGCGTATAAGTTGCTGATGAGCATTTATAATGTGGAAGCTTACAAAGCATGCGCTACATCTGCCATGCGCGATGCACTAAACGGACCTAAGATACTGGAGGAGATATTGCTGGAAACAGGGCTGAAAATAAACATCATCAGCGGACATGAGGAAGCCAATATCATTTACGAGACCCATATTGCGGAGAAACTGAGTGACAACAAAGCTTACCTGTATATTGATGTAGGCGGGGGAAGTACCGAGGTGACACTCTTTGCCCAAAACCATACCATTTTTAAAGAGTCATTTAATATAGGTACTATTCGCCTGCTGCATAATAAGGTAAGCGATGAGCAGTGGGAGCACATGAAATGGTACATAAAGACCTATGTGCGTGATTACCAGCCGCTGGAAGCTATTGGTACCGGGGGCAATATCAACAAGATATTCTCTATCTCCAAGCGAAAGGAAGGGCGGCCACTTACCCTTGACCTGCTGAAAGATTACTACAAAGAGCTTAGCTATACACCGCTCGACGAACGGAAGCACCTATACCAGTTCAGGGACGACAGGGCCGATGTAATTGTACCCGCCCTGCAGTTGTATATATCCATAATGCGCTGGGCATTGGCCGATGAAATATATGTGCCCAAGATAGGACTGGCAGACGGGCTGATTAAAATGCTGTATAGTGAGCAAACACTGGCTGTGGCGAAAAAGATCATATAAGTCAGTATTCAAGAAAGACTTAGTAAGGCTGCTTCTAAAGAGATATTGGACTGCCCATTTTTATTATTTTAGTGCTCATGAAGTACGAAGTATATACCGGGCTAATAGCTAGTAAAGACTATAGTATATTTGATTTTACAAGTACAGGTAAAAGTGGTTCTATCAACAAACGGATAGAATTTACTCCTACTGAAATGACCGGAGTTTATAATCTTTCTTTTGGTGATGTAAATGAAGACGGCGAAATTGACGATTATGTTGTTAGCAATAATGGCGACCGGAATAAAATATTAGCCACTGTAGTCGATGTCATCAAGTCCTACACTCAGAAATTCCCTGCTCACTGGGTATTTTTTAGCGGGAGCACACAAGAAAGAAATAGATTATACAGAATGGCTGTTGGGCTAAATATAGAAGAGTTAAGTGTCTTGTTTAATATTTACGGTATTGACGATGGAACAATAATCCCATTCGAAAAGAACAAAGAGGTCTCTGCTTTTTAGTTAAGCGAAAAATTGTAACTTTGTAATATGAAAAAAGGGGTAAAATCTTCAAGCCTATTTTCTGATAAGGTTATTACTTTCACAACAAGTGAAGAGCTTAGTAATTTGAAGCATAGCAGGTTTGCAGTAAAGAAACTTGATAAGGCGAATAAAATTTTGCGTGAACTAAAAACACCGCTACCCCGCTAATTAAATCTGCAAAGGGCATTAATTTTTCTATCCAGCTCCAATTCGACTCGCTGGAATATCCATTACCAGTGTTCCAGCTTTATGCTATCTGAATGGGTGCCGTTGCTGAGTTTCAGCAGGTAGTTGCCGGGTGGCAGATTATTGCCGGGTATCAGGGCAATGCCATAGCTGTTACTTTTGCCTCTCCATAAAATACGGCCGTTCATATCGGTCAGTGTCAGCCCTGTATCTTGTGGCAGCTGTTCTATTACCCAGCTGTTTTTAGATGGGTTCGGGTATATTTTTGCCTTTTCTGCAAACAGGCTTTGGACATTTAAAAGGGCTCTTAATGTTGTGTCTTGTTTTATCATTCCCACCTTTGTGCATATTGTCCATACATCGGGGTTCAGAATTACGGATGCCATTTCTGGCGACCAGTCGAAGGTGAATACCTGGGTATCAAGGCTGTTATATACTTTCACTATTGTATCGGCTGATGCGGAGTGCAGTTGCAGTTCCAGTGGTGTGCTGAAATGTGGTGTTGTGGCAGGGCAAGACGCCTGCTGAACGAGCTTTACGACCACACTGGTACCCACCTGGTCCCATGTGACTTTATACCTGGGAAATCCTTTGCCATATACCCATTGGTTAAAGAAAGTATCGAGATTAAAGCCATATAGCGACTCTGCAATAGCCTTCAGGTTTGCAGTGCTGGCATTTCCAAAAGCATAGGTAGTTTGATAATTGCGCAATACCTGGAAAAAGATATCGTCGCTGGGCGCCAGGTACCTTAGCATGGTGACCACTCCCTGCCCTTTTGCATACACGGTAGGGTAATCAAAAAGAGTGGTGGCTGAGCTGGTGTCTGTTACGTATAACTCACCACACGTTGAACTCAGGGCAGAGCTTAACAGATCCTGCCGGTGTGCGAGACCTGCGGCCGGGCCCCAGAAGTGAGTGAGGAACAACTGCTCTGAAAAAGTAGCGAAGCCTTCGCTAAGCCACACATCTCCCCAGGTGGCGTACGTTACATGATCGCCAAACCACTGGTGGCAAAGCTCGTGGGCTATCACATCGGTAGTAGGGGTGCCTATTGTGGTCATGGTCTGGTGCTCCATTCCACCGGGTAGTGTGGTGTAGCAAACACCATATTTTTCCCGCCAGAATGGGTACCTGCCAAATAACGAGGAATAGTAGTCAATGATCATCCCTATGCTATCGAAGTTGGCTTTGTAGGCAGGGTTGAACGTTGTGGTATCTATAAAGAAGTTGTGGATAAGCATAGAATCGGCGCTGCCGGTAAAGTGCAGGTATGATTTATACTGTGCATAATTGGCTACAGCAACAGAGATGAGGTAGTAATCGATAAGATAATGCGTTTGCCAGTGAAATGTGCTATAGCCGGGGTTTGATGAGGCATCTACGCTCACCAGCAAACCATTGCTGCCATCGGCCAGGCCTGTGGGCACAGTAACATACATATCTACGGAGTCTATTTTGTCGGTAATAGATTGCTTTGAAGGCCACCAGTTTTTGGCAACGTAAGGGTCGCTTACGGAGTAGAGCACTTTTGTACCAAGGCCAGTAACGCCAAGTGTCATGCCATTAAAAAATGAGCCAGACGAGACGGGTGGGGTACCATGATAAAACACCTGGGCTGTGAAAACCGCGCCTGATGAAAAAATGACAGGCAGGGATATGGATCTTACAGAGCCACTTTCCAGGACGGGCAACACCATGCCATTTACTTTTGCGGAATCAATGATCATGGTGGTATCCAGCTCAAAAACGTACTTTGTTAGTGACGAGGCTGTTACCACTGCTGTGGTAGCTACATTGCCCCATATGTAGGTAGAGGTGTCGGTAAGGTGCAGGTTAAACTTAAGATACTTAACGTCATAATCATCTTCTGCGGGGTCTGCAATAGTGGTTCGCGCACCTGCAGCGGGCCCTTTGTACGTTTTGGAACAATATTTTCCGGCAAATGAATTTGAGGCCATTAATACTGCGAGGCAAAAGATAATTATTGATCTGGTATTCATATCATGAGATCTTGATGGGGTAGCAAATATCCTGCTTTATTCTTTTATACAACTATAGCAATATAACTTAAATTTGACAAATAACAAGCTGGACGGATATAACGAGGCGTTTATAGTAAATTTGAGCTGGCTAATCGTGGAAATAATGATGATGGAGATCGATATACTGGCTTTTGGCGCGGCAAAAGAAATATTGGGAGGCGCATCGGCTACTTTACGAGCTGGCGAGGCAGTAACTGCGGAGACGATCAGGGTAATGCTGGTGCAGCAATACCCGCGGCTGGAGCTACTGAAGTCGTTTATGATAGCGGTAAATGGGGAGTATGCAGATGCCGGTACGATCATAAAACAAGGAGATGAAGTTGCCATTATACCCCCGGTAAGCGGAGGCTAAAATTTTACTGAATGATCAGCATCGAAATATCTGATAAGCCTTTAAACGTAACTGCCTGCATAGATCAGGTGATGTGGCCGGAATGCGGGGGGATTGATGTATTTATAGGTACGGTGCGCAGTGCAACAAAGGGAAAGGCCGTGGTGCAGCTGGAATTTGAGGCATATGAAAAAATGGCGCTGAGCGAAATGAGGAAAATTGCTGAGGCTGTTTTAGCTAAATGGGCGGTTCAGCATATAGTCATTCATCACCGCACGGGAATACTGCAGGTAGGGGAGATACCTGTAATTATTGCAGTATCGGCAGCTCATCGCGATGCGGCTTTTGACGCATGCCGCTACGCCATAGATACACTAAAACAAACAGTACCTATCTGGAAAAAAGAGGTATTCGCAGATGGCGAGGTATGGGTTGCAGCTACTCCCTGATCAAACAATGACGCTTTGAACCAGGGCTTATCCTTTTTGTTTCAGGTCTTCCAGCTCTTTTGCTTTTTTATCTTTGTCGTTCTGGGCTTTCTGCACGTCTTTCTTTTCCTGCTCCACCTTGTCGTTCATCTCTTTTACTTCGGCTTCTTTGCGGGCTACTTCCTGGTTGTGCAGCACCAGCCCATCTATGCTTGTAAGGAAACCATTGATGTTTGAGCTGGTTATCCCGTCGGATGCTGTTGTGACATAATTATCATATCCCTTTGATACCACAAAATAAATAGTGGATCTGTGTTTCTTCTTCTGAACCTTGTAGCACAGGTCTATCTTATTAGGGCTTATGGCCGGCCAGGAGATGTCTTTATACGTATAGAACTTACTTTTCTTTTTGGGATTGGTGACGCCTGCAGTGGTGAGTTTTTTTGCTATTACGTCTTCTACTTCATCAGCACTGTATTTACTTACCGCTATGTAACCTGCTTTCTCCACCTTGCCTATCTTCACTGCGCCTTCGGTTACCTGCTGGGCGCGGCCAGCGAAGGGAGAGAGCAGTGAACATAATAATACCACCCGGATCAAATTTGTCATAGTTGCTTTTTGGGTGCAAAATAAGCAATTAGAAGAATAATAGATAAGTATTGCATTTAAAAGGGTGTATTTCAGACGTTAACGACCCTCTCTCCGACCCTCCCCCCTTCGACTTCTGCTCAGGGCAGGTTCGGGGAGAGAGGTGTTGCGTACCGGCTGCGGTAAATAGAAATTATTGAACGTGGTCTAAAAATAAAAGTATTGCCTGGCAATGGTTTGAGGGTGTTTTTGGGGGAGCGGGTGTGCTTGTTTTTTTGTGCTATGGAAGCCCCACCGCGACCCTCCCCAAGGGGAGGAAGATGTCGCGTGGTTGGGTTGTAATAAGTGGGGATTTGTAGCGTTGGTGAAAAATGAAAGTATTGCC
>Ga0206843_10016_pt1 | contig 69674 bp, 72 predicted proteins | sample Alteio_BWOrgCont_21_FD_152869 | JGI IMG/M metagenome (GOLD analysis project Ga0206843, IMG submission 152869) | Enriched cells from forest soil in Barre Woods Harvard Forest LTER site, Petersham, Massachusetts, United States -... | ecosystem: Environmental > Terrestrial > Soil > Temperate forest >...
CGAGGGCACTCGCCATCTGGATTGTAAATGGGTCAACGATGAATATATCGTAACATTCAGCAAGGAAGTGAAAGAATTTTTGATTAAGCATCGTAATAACAGAAGAATTGATATTTGAAATGGAATTAACAACAATGAGATTGAAATAAATGTCCTATAGAGGAAATTACTCCACAAATGGCTTAAACCCATTTTACGGAATATTATTTTGATTTAGCAACAATCCGAGTTTGTGGCTTTTCAGATATAGAAGGAGTTTTGATTTTGCGGTTACGAGGTGTTTTTTTAGCTATTGCTTTTACATCTTTTCCCATTTTGTATAAGACATCAGGACAAATATCTGCTCCATTGGGCCAACAAATGCTCAATTGACAATCGTCTAGAGTAACTTGTTTGAAATAATCAATATCTTTCAAAGGTGAAAAAATCCCGCTTGATTCCTTTACCATATTTTCAAGATCTACAATTTTAGTTTTCTTATCCTTAAACAACAATTTAAGCTTGTAGTCTTTTACATATTCAACAGCTTTAACTCTCATAGTTAGACCAAAGGTTTAATTTTTTTGTAAGATTGATTTTCTTTTCTCGTACACAGCATCCAGTTTTCTATTAATTCTTTTTGGTGTAAAGTAGCCCATTCTACAACTAATCCTTTCACGCGAGCCGGTAATTCTCCTTCAATCACTTGTAATGTCTCGATACACAACGCGGCTTCGTGATCACCGTAAACAACATGAAAATGTGGTGGATTGTGATCATTATAAAACATTCTTATTATAATCCCCAAAAATCTACTTATTTCTGGCATCTTTCCTCTTTTTTCCCATTATACTTCATAAATCATTTCGACAGAATCCTAACAATTTTTTTAATTTTTTCAACTTAAAAAATTTTGTTCTCCAATAGCTTTAAGTCCGCAGGGTGTGAGGGCAGATCTCCCGAATCTACAAGCCTCCAAAGAACTAAAAAATCAGCCAACCCCGCACCTTTAATTGCACCCTTTTAATTATTTTCTGTTTACAATTATCTTCGAAATCTGTATCATGGAATTTCAGAAAACACTGCAATTTAAGGAGAGTGTGATGCACTGGTTTATTTCTATAGTTTCATGTGAACAGAATATTTTTTTAACATCTTTATCTCTTCTTTCTCTTCTCCTTCTTAGCCTGCTTGGCTAATCTATTTTTTTTCTTGTTTTTTAAAACCGGCTTATAACAGTTAAACTAAAAGGCCTTCAGCATTGTAAGATGCGATAAGTCTTTTAATAAATGTATAAATAAAAACACATTGATTTTAGGTAATGTATGTCAAATAATCAAAATAGTCCTCAAACAACTTGGAAAAGCCAGGCTGGTTTTGTTTGGTCACTTATGGGTTCAGCAGTAGGATTCGCTAATATTTTAAGTTTTAGCGCCCAAGTTTATAAAAATGGAGGAGGAGCCTTCCTGATCCCTTACTGCCTAGCTCTTTTTGTGTTGGGGATACCATTATTGATCTTAGAGGGAATGATCGGATATAAGATGAAATCTCCTCTAGTTACAGCTTATGGAAAGATGTGGGGAAAAATTGGAAAAACGGTGGGTTGGCTGGCTGTCTTAGCTTGTTTGTCAATTGGCGGCTTTTACATTGTTTTAACTGGTTATTCAGTTGCTTATACATACTTTTCAGCAATCAATGCAATTCCAGCGGACTCCAAAGGTTTTTTTGTGAATGCATTTTTAAAAACGACATCCAGCTTGGCGGATTACGGACAAATTTCTATTCCCATTTTTGCTGCTACAATAGGCGTAGCTGTTGTCACTTGGCTGGTTTTAGTAAGAAATGTCAGAGATGGGATTGAAAAGGTGTGTTCTATTTTTATGCCTTTGCTTGCTTTAATCATGACAGTTTTTGCGATCATTGTCACTTTTTTGCCGGGAGGGTTGGATGGCTGGATACATTATTTGAAGCCTGATTTTTCGAAATTATTCGATCCAAATTTATGGAGAGATGTTTTTGGGCAGTTGTTTTTTAGCTTGTCCTTAGGTTTAGGAATTATCGTAGGGTATTCCCGTCATACGGGGAATGCCACCAATATTCCAAGGGCGATGATGTATGTCGCTTTAGGGGATTTCGCTGTTTCTTTTGTTTCAGGAGCAGCCATTTTTGGTTGTTTGGCACATATCAGTTATGTCCAGCAAATTCCTTTTGAATCAATTTTAACAACGGATTCCACATTTGAGATTGGATTTGTCGTTTTCCCTCAATTGTTTAAATTTTTTGGTCCAGCTATAGGACAATTAATAGGAGTCATTTTCTTCTTTTGCATTTTCATTGCCGGAATTACGGGAGTGTTTTCAATAGTGGAGAGTATTGCGGGAAATGTCGAAATTGAATTTGAAACGACACGTAAACGGGCGGTAACGGTCACAATCATTGCTTTGGTTTGCTTAGCTAGCTTATTTTGCATGGGGAATGCCTCTCATTTGATCGATGCCTTGGCACCGATGGTTATAGGTACTAATATGTTAATCGGGGGACTTGCTCTTATCTTAGCATTTGCGTATGGACGTTCTAATCGCGAAGAGAATTTAATAGGGCAAATGAATAAACCATCTCCTTATCGCTTTTGTTTGCGTTACATAGCTCCAGTGTTATTAGGAATTATTTTAATCGGGAATATCTCTCAAGAATTCCAGACATTTGATCTGGCAAAGGCAGTGCGATGGTCTTGGTTAATTTTAGCTTTATTGGCAGCTTGGATGCTGACTCAAATTGCAAGTAAACAAGCGAAATATCCTCTTCTTCAGTCGAAAAGTAGTTCAATCTAATTAAAAGCCCGAGCGGCTTGCCGCTCGGGCTTTTAATTGCTAGGGCCTACTAAGATTAAGCACTCCTTGAGCCATTAATTCCTCCAGATTAATAGAAAAACGAGGACAAAGTTGTTCTAAAAAGGGAGAATTTTCCTCATCTTGTGATACAAATAGCAAGATAATGAGGTTTTTTTGAGGAGATTCTGGAAGTTTTTCAATGATTTGTTTGACTTTGAGAGTATGATTTGAATTCAAATTGGCCATTGCCAATAAGCGATTGTTAAGAAATTATAAAAATATTGGATCGTCTTTAGGTGAAATAACTTAAAACTCGGCGGTCAAGCTAAAACGTTGACCATCGAGTTAAAAAATCTTCCTAATTTGTATTAACATCTTCCATATCAATAACTACTGCTTCTGCATCTACTGCTGCTGCATTTGTATTATCTAATGTTGCTGATACTATTTCTGCTCTTAACGAAGATTCCCTTAAGCGTTGTATAGCAAATCCTCCAGCCCCTCCTAACGCTGCTCCTCCAAATATTGGTGGTAGCATTACTGTTACAAATCCTATATGCGGTGCTATCATTTCTATTAACGTTCCTGTTACTACTCCTATCATAACTCCAGCTAGAGTTCCTATTATTGCTGCGTTGCCTCCCGATGATATAGGCAGGTCTTTTGTCAGTAATTTCATTCTTTCTTCCAAAGTGAATAATGAATCACTATTAGTAGGATTTCTGCAAGTAGGACATAAATTATTAATATTATTCAACATCGCATTGCTTTTAGCGCAACTTCTATGTAAAGGATGTAAGCCACCCGAACCTTCATGCGCCACGGTGTCAGTATTTTTTAGCGGATCTAAGCATATAGGACAATTTTCATCTTCTAAAACCTCAAAAGCCAAATATCTTGCAACGTTAGTATTATTACTAATCATAATGGTATTCCTTTTTTAGTTATTTTATTTGTTTTGTTATTTTTACTTACAATTAAGTTTTACAAAAAATTAACATATTTCTTGTTTTTTTTATAGTAAAAAATAAAAGTGAATGCAAAGTGATAATTCTTTTACTTTAAACGAACCTCATTATAATATTTTTTGGAAGTAAGTTTTTGAAAATTTATGTTTCTGCTGGCAAATTTAATTTTGCGATTGATTTATTTATTAAAATACTTTATTTTTTTCTTAATTATGATTTATTTTGTTTTATATTAATAAAAAAGTAAGGTGAATAAAATGGCATTTAGCGTTGAACCAAGCCTAGATAATTTTCTCGTAAGACATATGAATTATTTTAAGAATGTTGGTATAGAAGGGTCTTTTAAAGACAGAATTAAAGTTCTTCAAGATAAAATGACAACTGGATCAAATAAGAAGCCTAAAGTTGTTATTTTGGGAGCAGGGCCAGCAGGTTTGATGCGAGCTATTCAATCCATTAGCAATGGAAATCCAACACAGGTAATTGAAAAGCGTTCAGAGAATGCTGAAGGACGCAGCAATATAGTTGCTCTTAAGCCAGAATCTATCGCAATGTTAAAATATTGTGGGATCTATCAATATTTGATCAATACTAATTTGATCTATCCTCCTAATTACGAAGGGTATATATGCGTTCGCTTAACCGATCTTGAACAAGCTATGAAAGAAGTGTTGAAAAGACTTACTCCTGAACAAATTATTAAATATGATTCTAAAGTCAATGATATTATCGAGGCAGGAAATAAAATCGATCTAGTCATAGAGGCAACGGATCAGCAAAAAAGTAAAATTCCAAATGTAGATATCCTTGTCAATGCGGAAGGAAGTCAAAGCACGACTAATAATCTTCTAAAAATTACAAGAAAAGATGTTCTTCCCAATATTCCCGTGATTGCAGCATTCTTCCAAAATCCAAAAGTTCACAACTTGAGTTCATTCGTGGGTTATACGAATAAAAGGATTATTCAAGTTGCTATGACCATTTATTACCATACGCTATTTTGTGTAAAATTAATTTGTCAAAAAAAATTTAGAGAACAAATTAAAGGGGCGATTATTTTAAAAACCCCTAAGCATAATTATGTCGGTTGTGCATTCTCTGATGAGGTCAATGTTCGCTTGCTTTCTTTGAAAAAGCGAGTTGATGAATTAAAGGAGTCCAATGAAACCATTCAAAATGAATTGACCCGTGCAGAGAGAGAATACAATGCTTATGCTAGGGATTGGATTAATCTGTCTATCTGTGCAGCGAATATTGTCGGTCTAATAACCGGATTTGAGCATCTGATAGGGCGTTCCAATGACTACTTCTATATGGGATGCAATGATACTGTCGATAAGTTTAATATAATAAACATCGCTGCAGATCGCGCAGATAAATATTGTGGAAAATACAAGCAAACCCAAACAGCAGTTCTTTTAGTGGGGGACGCATGTGCTACAGTCGATCCCACAACAGGTCTTGGATGTAATACCGCGATTCAAAGTTCAACGGCATTCCTCGATTTCATTTGGGATTATGATAAAAAGACAATTGATAAATCACTTAAGGAATACAAAATGCAAATAGACAAAAGAGTGGATGAAATTCATGATGCCTCCAAGAGAAGAAGGATAGCCTATCGCCCTGATGCAGTCGTTGTTCCTTCGAATGCCTAATTGTTAGACTTAAAACTCGGCGGTCAAGCTAAAACGTTGACCATCGAGTTAAAAAAATCTTCCTAATTTATATTTACATCTTCTATGTCTATAACTACATCATCTGCATCTGAATCTTCTGCTGCCGCAATTGTGTTATCTAATGTTGTTGATGCTATTTCTGCTCTTAACGAAGATTCCCTAAAGAGTCGTATAACAAATCCTCCAGACCCTCCAAAGGCTGCTCCTCCAAATATTGGTGGAAGCATTCCCGTTGCAAATCTTATTTGTGGTGCTATTATTACTATTAACGTTCCTATAATTAATCCTGTCGCTATTCCTGCGATAGTTCCTATCATTGCTGGGCTGTTTCCTGATAATATAGGGTGGTCTTTTGTAATTAATTTCATTCTTTCTTCCAAAGTTAATAATGAATCACTATTAGTAGGATCTCTGCAAATAGGACATACATTATTAATATTATTAATATTATTAAACACCGCATTGCTTTTAGCGCAACTTTTATGTAAAGGATGCAAAAAACCCCCTGAACTTTCATGCGCCACTGTGTCAGTATCTTTTAGTGGTTCTAAGCATATAGGACAATCATCATCTTCTAAAACCTTAAAATCCATATATCTTGCAACGCTAGTATTGTTACTAATCATAGTAATACTCCTTTTTTTTGTTTTAACAATGTTAGTTTAACTTACAAATAAGTTTTTTTACAACGATAGTATCGTATCTCTTGTTTTTTTTATATAAAAAAATAAAAGTGAAGGGACAAAGTGACAATTCTGTTTTGCGGACGGAATGACACAATTCGGATAACCTTACCATAAAGCTCAGTTTTTAAAAAAATATTGACACTATCGAGGGTTGTTGATATATGGTTTTCAATAAGAAATTACTATATATTTAATGACTTGATGTACTGAACAAGCAGGATATCCTGTGACAGATTTTTTTTCGGTCTATATTTATTTCGGATTAGTCCTGTTCGTAACACTAATGATTGTGGCGCTTTCCGCTTTGTTTTCTTCCAATAAAATATCTCCTACAAAGTTCATGCCTTATGAATCTGGCATCCAAACGAAAACTCATCTCATGAAAGAACGCTTTCCTATTCGCCATTATCTGGTCGCATTGATCTTTCTCGTATTCGATATAGAAGTGATCTTTCTTTATCCATGGGCTGTCATTGGTAAATCAATTGGCCCATTCGCATTTTACGAGATGTTTTTTTTCTTAATCGCTTTATTGGTCGGCTTTGCTTACGTTTGGCGTAAAGGGGGATTGCAATGGGAATGACACAAAAAGAACGAACGCCATTTTTGGTGGCGCCTTTAGAAAAGCTTATCAATTGGGCCCGGGAAAATTCGTTGTGGCCAGCGCAATTCGGTTTGGCATGCTGTGCTATTGAGATGATGTCAACGGCTGCTAGCAGATATGATATGGCGAGATTCGGCATGGAAGTTTTCCGCGCTTCTCCTAGGCAAAGCGATGTGATGATTGTGTCGGGAAGGGTAAGCCAAAAGATGGCGCCGGTCTTAAAGACGATCTACGAGCAGATGTTGGAGCCTAAGTGGGTCATTGCCATGGGCGACTGTGCGTCATGTGGTGGAATTTACAACAATTATGCCGTCATCCAAGGGGTAGATAAACTCGTACCGGTTGACGTTTATGTGGCTGGTTGCCCTCCACGCCCTGAAGCTTTGCTTGATGGCTTGATCTTGCTCCAGAAAAAAATTAGATCCGACCGCCCTTTGGAAAACAAACGCAATAAGCAGAAAAACTATAAGCAAGAAGAGAAAAACGGCCAATGAAGACAATGAATGCAGTACAGCAATTGCGAAAAACGCACGAAGATGTGATTTTCGAAGAAATCAATTTTCTCGGAGAAACAACCTTAAGGGTACAAAAAAATAAATTAAAAGAGGTATTGGCTTTTTTTAAGCAAGCTCCAGAACCTGGTTATGAGGTCTTAATGGATCTGACAGGCGTCGATTATCTGGAACCTGTGAAACAAACCAAAGTTGTCTATTGGCTGCATAATCCGACAAACTTCGAAAGAGTGCGGATCGTTGTATTCGCAGAGAGGGAAGAAGCGCTGCCTTCGGTGATAGATTTATGGGAAGGGGCTGCCTGGTATGAGCGAGAGCTTTATGATTTATTTGGTGTAAGGTTTGAAGGGCATGATCATTTGAAGCGGATTTTGATGCCGGACGATTGGAAGGGACATCCTTTGCGGCGGGATTATGCATTGACCGAAGAATCTGTTGAATTTAAACATAACGTAAAACCTAAAGTACCATCGGAAATCATACCCTATGTCAAGAACCAAAAGTAATCTTACTCAGGTGGATGAAACAGGCGATGTGCTTGAGCTAAACCTTGGGCCTCAACATCCTTCGACTCATGGTGTGCTGCGCATTAAGCTAAGGCTTGATGGCGAGGTTGTTATTTCGGCGGAACCTGTCATCGGTTATTTGCACACAGGGGTAGAAAAAGAATGTGAAACACGCACATATCAACAAGTTTTCAAACTTGTCGATCGCCTCGATTATTTATCAGGTCCTTCAGAAGAGGAAGCTTTCGCTGCTGCAGTTGAACGTTTAATGAAAGTAGAAGTGCCTGAGAGAGCCCAAGTCATCCGCGTAATCTTGCTGGAGCTTTCTCGCATAAGCAGCCATTTGTTATGGGTCGGGACGAGTGCGATTGAACTCAATATGTCCTCCGTTTTCATGTATTGTTTTGCTGAACGTGAAAAAATCATGGATTTATTTGAAGAGATGTCCGGGGCTCGGATGTTTCCTTCTGTCTGGAGAATCGGAGGCCTAGGGCATGATCTAAATCGTGGATTCGAAGACAATGTGCGTGATTTTTTAAAAAAATTTCCCGGCACCTGGAAAGATTTAGATAATTTGCTCACCCATAACTACGTCTGGTGTGAACGCTTAAAAGGTGTTGCGGTCATAGACAAAGAGCTTTGCAAGCAGTACATGTGCACAGGGCCGGTGATCCGTGGAGCAGGCGTCCCTTACGATATCCGGAAAGTCTATCCCTATCTTGGCTATGAAACTTATCAATTCGATGTCCCAACGCAAAGCGAAGGAGATGCTTATGCTCGCTATCTCGTTCGCATGGAAGAAATGAGGCAAAGTGCTGCCTTGGTCGAACAAGGATTATCGCGTCTGAAGCCGGGCCCTGTGATTACAAATGATCGCAAGGTTGCCTTGCCTCCTCGCAGAGAGTTAGCTAGAAGCATGGAAGCTGTTATTCATCAATTTAAATTAGTCTGCGAAGGGATTCATCCGCCGGTCGGAGAGTTATATCAATGCGTTGAATCGGCCCGCGGAGAGCTTGGATACTACCTTGTCAGCGATGGGAGCAACAAGCCCTATCGAGTGCGCGTTCGTTCTCCCTCTTTTCCCCATGTTGAAGTATTGCAAAAGGTATTACCGGGCCATATTTTATCGGACGTCGTGGTGGCGATTGCCAGTGTAGATCCAATATTAGGGGATGTAGACCGCTGATGCTTAGCGAAAAAACAAGAAATGCCATTTTGGAATTGCAAACACACTACCCGGTCAGGCGTTCAGCCTTGATTCCGGCACTGCATTTGGCGCAAGCGGAAAAAGGATATCTGCCTCGTGAGACACAAAATGAAGTGGCTGCTTTGTTCGGAATAGATCCCAATGAGGTAAATGCCGTTGTGACCTTCTATGACATGTTTTTTGAAGAGCCACAGGGAAAGCATATTTTGCACGTCTGCAAAAATGTCTCATGCATGTTGCGGGGATCTGATGAATTGCTCTCCAAACTTTGTCAAAAGCTTCAAATCATTCCCGGTGGAACAAGTCAGGATGGAGAATTCACTGTCATCCCTTCTGAATGTTTGTGTGCATGCGATAAGGCCCCCATGATGCTTGTCGATGATAAAGTTGTGGGACCTGTAAATGAGGCTGATTTGGATAAAATTCTAAGCGATGCAGCTAAACGGCCTGGTCATTCTTCTCCTGTTCAAATAACGGAGCTAGAACATGCCTGAAATGCGCGTACTCATGGCCTACATTGATCAGAAAGGGCAATGCGACATTGGAACATATGAAAAAAACGGTGGATACCAAGCTATTCGAAAAGCTATACCCCATATCCCTCCGCATGATCTCACTGAAATGGTGAAGCAATCCGGCTTAAGGGGCCGCGGAGGAGCGGGATTTTCCACGGGAATGAAATGGGGCTTTGTGCCCAAAGATCCCGCGCTTGCAAAGTATTTGGTCTGCAATTCCGATGAAAGTGAACCTGGGACATTTAAAGACCGCCTTTTGATAGAATACGACCCGCATCAGCTGATTGAAGGAATGATTTTGTCTAGTTATGCGATTGGAGCACGGACTGCGTTCATTTATTGCCGAGGAGAATATTTTGAGGGGTTAGCCAAACTAAACGCTGCAGTAAAGCAGGCCAAAGAGCGAAAATATTTAAACAGTCCCCTCTTTGGATCGGATTATTCTCTCAACATGATCGTCCATCCTGGGGCCGGAGCTTATATCGCCGGAGAAGAAACAGCTTTGCTCAATTCCCTTGAAGGGTATCGTGCGACCCCAAGACTAAAGCCTCCTTTTCCTGCAGTAGCGGGACTCTATAACAAGCCGACTATCATTAATAATGTCGAAACGCTTTGCAATGTCGTTCATATTGTCAACAAAGGTGTCGAGTGGTTTCAAAAAATCGGAAAGCCTAAAAATACCGGCACGAAAATTTTTCAAATCAGCGGGCAAATCCAACGTCCTGGTTGTTATGAATTCCCCTTAGGCGTGGCTATGCGGGAAGTAATAGACGCGGCGGGAGGAATGCTTCCCGGAAGAAAATTTAAGTGCTGCTATCCTGGCGGGTCTTCTTGCGCTCTTCTGACTGAGAGGGATCTCGATATCTCGATGGATTTCGAGACTCTAACAGCAAGGAAGACAGCTTTAGGTACAGCTTCCATGATCATCATGGATGATTCAGCTGACATGGTCAAAGTAGCCCATCGGCTGATGCAATTTTATCAAAATGAATCGTGCGGCAAGTGTACGCCATGCCGGGAAGGGACGCGTTGGATTGTGCAAGTCTTGGCTAGGATTGAAAGGGGAGGCGGCACTTATCAAGATTTAACAATGATCGAGCAGGTATGCAATGAGATGGCAGCCAATTCCTTTTGCCCTCTGGCTGTTGGAGCTGCCCCTCCCATTGTAAGCGCTGTGCTAGAGTTTAGAGAGGAATTTGAAGCTTACATCCGGCGGAATCCAACACCTGATCAGCTTCCTGAAATGAAAATATCTTATCCCTATTTGTAGGTCATATGCAAACAGCTGAAGATGTAAAATTGATCCATTTGACGATAGACGGGCAAGAAATCACTGTCCCAAAAGGCACAACTGTTTACACAGCGGCTAAAAAGCTAGGAATTGAAATCCCTATTTTCTGCTACCTTGACCGCATGCCTCCTTTTGGTGCATGCCGCATGTGTTTAGTTGAAGTGGAAAAAATGCCTAAACTACAAGCCTCCTGCACCCTTGAAGCAACCGAAGGGATGGCCGTCAAAACTCAGAGTGCAATGGCTCTTGAAGGTCGCAAGGGAATTATAGAATTTTTATTGATCAACCACCCTCTTGATTGCCCTATATGTGATCGGGGAGGGGAGTGTCCGTTGCAGGATAATGCTTTAAAGCATGGTCCCGGACTCAGCCGTTTTTTCGAAGAAAAACGCCATTTTGAAAAACATTTGTCATTGGGTCCTGTTTTGACTCTCGATCGTGAGAGATGCATTGTTTGTGCCCGTTGCACCCGTTTTGGAGAGATCATTGCAGGAGATCATGCCTTGGAGTTTATTGAAAGGGGCTATAAAACCGAGGTGGGAACTCCTGATGGGGCGCCTGCAGAATCAAAATTCATCGGCAATACGATCATGATCTGTCCTGTCGGAGCCCTGACAAGTCAAGTTTACCGGTTCCGAGCACGTCCATGGGACAATCAACCCACGGAGAGCACGTGCACTTTGTGTCCTGTAGGATGCAGCCTCATTTTGGATTCGCGAGATGGCGAAATTATGCGCACGCGTTCTAGTGAAAACCTAAATGTCAATGATATTTGGCTTTGTGATAAGGGATGGTTTGGTTATGAGTTTTCATCGCATCCCGACCGTTTGCAAAAACCTCTAATACGTCGTGGAGACAATCTCGTGGAGGCAGGCTGGGAGGAAGCTCTCGACCTTATTGCCAAAAAAATGGAGAGGGCAAAGCCTGGAGGCAAGATATCGGCATTGGGCGGAAATACATTGACTGTAGAAGAGAACTACCTTTTTCAAAAATTAATGCGTGAATCAGCAGGAACCAATCACATCGATCATCGCGTAGGAATGCCGATCTTTAGCCTGGATGAAGAAGGAATGATGCCTGGCATGGAGATGACCATAGGGGAATGCGAGAAATTGGATTTTGCTTTCCTATACGGGCTCGATCTGACAGAAGAATTTCCTGTCATATGGCTGAGGCTTAAGCAAGCCATTAACAACGGAGCTAAGGTTGTGTTCATGGGCCATTTTGCCCCTGAAATCGCACCGCACTTAGAAAAAACCATCTTGCATAATCCCGGAGATGAATTAGAACAGTTAAAGGCACATCTCCCTAACGTGGCGGCTATAGCTGAGTCAGGAAAAAAAGGAGCCATATTTGTCGGAAGGCAGTATTTAGCCTCTCCCATGCGCCGATCCATCTTATCCGCGATTGTAAACATATGTCAAAACAAACCAAATCTTTCCTTAAACATTTTAGAAGGGCGCGGAAATAGTTTGGGAGCTAGGCTGGCAGGAATGCATCCGGAACTTGGTCCCCTTGGCGAACGCATAGACAAACCCGGATTCGACGCCGTACAAATGTTAGAGAATGCTTTTAGTGACAGCTGGGATTTTCTTTATGTCGCAGGGGCTGATCCGGCCAAACATTACCCTTCGTCACTTTGGAATGGCGCGCGCTCCAAACTTCAATTTTTAGTTGTGCAGGACCTTTTTTTAACGCAGACAGCCCTGCAAGCCGATGTTGTGCTGCCGGCTCTTTCTTTTGTGGAAAAACGGGGCAGCTTTATCAATCTTGAAAGAAGGGTGCAAAAATTGCATCCCGGAAAGAATATTCCGGAGGAGATTTATAGCGATGGGGAAATTTTCAAGCAGCTAGCCCAAAAATTAGATCGTCCGCTTTCAATGGATCCGCACTTTGTGCATGTCTTGAAACAAGGCTCTATCATACAGCTCAATCAATCGGAATCTAAAGCTCCTCTTCCAGATGATGAACCTAGCTTAGGACAAGAACAAACGAAAGGGCTTTATGCCAGCTTTGCACCAGCCCTCTTTGACCAGGGTGTACGAATGAAGCACAATCCTCACCTATTACAGCTTGCTAAAGATCCGCATGTCAGGCTGCATCCTCAAGAAGCTGAAAAAAGGGGAATCCAAAATGGAGGCCGGGTGCGCATCTCATCTAAACATCACGCGATCACAGCTAAAGCTAAATGGGATGAGAGAGTTGCTGCTAAGACTGTTGTTATCCCCCTTGGATTTGATGAAGTGCCTGCACGTGAACTAAATGCCTATTTAATGAATGGTTTATTGGTTGAAGTTAATCCGGTAGGGATGGAATAAACAAGTTGTGTTCTTACCTCTGCGCCTTTGCGCCTTTGTGCCTTTGCGTTGAATCTCATCTTGCCTCACAGATGTGAGGTTATGTGAGATTCAACGCAAAGACGCAAAGGCGCAAAGGTAAGAGCACACAGAGAGAAGAATTCTGCTACACAAAAAAATCAGGTAGTAAAAGGTGTTTGATACCATAATCGAGGTTCTAATTAAGGGTTTGATACTCATCATGGTGCTCATGGGGGCTGCGGCTTATATGACATTTTTGGAGAGAGTTATCATGGCTCGCATGCAGCTGAGGATTGGCCCAAGCCGAGTGGGCCCTCTTGGTTTGTTGCAGCCTATTGCAGATGGAATCAAATTGCTCTGCAAAGAAAGCTTCCAACCGATGAACGTCGACACATTTACTTATTGGCTGGCTCCGAGCATTTCTGTATTCACGGCCTTGTTCGTTTTTGTACTAATCCCTGTGGGAGGGACAATTCAAGTGGCCGGACATCAAATCGCATTGAGGATTGCAGATGTCAACGCAGGTATTGTCTTATTGCTCGCCATCTCTTCTTTAGCGGTTTATGGAGTCGTTTTAGCAGGGTGGTCTTCCAACAATCGCTATTCCCTTCTCGGCGGTTTGCGCGGTACCGCGCAAATGATCAGTTATGAAATACCGATGGGTATTTCGCTTTTAACTGTGGTTTTAGCGGCAGGGACGCTTAGCTTAACAGAAATTGTCGAAAAGCAGCAGCAGCACCATTGGTTTATTTGGACAAATCCGATTGGATTCCTCATTTATTTGATAACAGCCTTTGCCGAAACAAATCGAGCCCCCTTTGATTTGCCGGAAGCAGAGCAAGAATTGACAGCGGGCTATCACACAGAATATGGAGGGATGAAGTTTGCCATGTTTTTCCTTGCTGAATACGTCAATATCCTCGCCGTTTCTGCCATCGCTGTGACACTATTCCTTGGGGGATGGCAAGGGCCTGGCAGCATTCCTGTCGTTTGGTTTCTTTTGAAAGTGGCAGTCTTGGTTTTTTTCTTTATGTGGGTTCGTGCGACCCTGCCGCGCTTTCGTTATGATCAATTGCTGAGTTTTGGATGGAAAATTTTAGTCCCTCTAGCAACGATCAATTTAATTATCACGGCATATTTTATCTTGAGGTAAAATGAAAAAAAAACAAACGTTATACGAAGTGATGTCTATGCTGAGAGGCCTTTTGATAGTACTCAAGTATGCATTCAAACGGCCTGTCACAATCATGTATCCAGAAGAAAAGCGCAAGCTTCCCTCCCGTTCCAGAGGACGCCATTACCTGACCAAGTGGAGTGACGGTTTAGAACGTTGTGTAGGATGTGAATTATGCGCCATCGTTTGTCCTCCCCAGGCCATTTATGTGAAACCAGCCGAAAACAAACCAGGAGATATACATTCTCACGGAGAACGCTATGCTTCCGACTTTCAAATCAATATGCTGCGCTGCATTTTTTGCGGAGACTGCGAGGAAGCCTGTCCTACCGGAGCAATTATACTTGGAAATGACTATGAATTATCAGGATTTACTAGAGAATCTTTGATCTATACAAAAGAAATGCTGAATGAAAAAAATCCAGGCGATTCAGGACGTGATCCAGGGAGGGAAATTTGATCTACGCCCAATGGATTATTGGCATCATTCTGATTTTCTCCTCTTTAGGAGTCATTCTCGCGCGTAAGCCGGTTCATTCGAGCCTTGCTTTTTTACTCACGCTTTTGGCGCTCGCAGCGCTCTTCTTGCAACAGTCTGCGCAGTTTATTGCAGTGATGCAGATTTTGGTTTATGCAGGAGCTATCCTAGTGATTTTTATGTTTGTCATTGTCTTATTCCAGGATGCGCATGTACAAATCGAACGAAATCCACCGAAAAGTTCGCCCATCTTCCTTTTGATTGCCGCAGGGGGTTTTTTGATCACTCTGCTCGTTCTTGGAAAACAATTAATAGAATTTAAGCCTTCGCATCAGAAGTTGCCAGAAGGGTATGGTTCAGTCGAATCGTTAGGACAAGCCCTTTATGTCGATTTCTTTTTGCCTTTTGAAGTTGTAATTTTGCTATTTTTGGTGGCGCTGATTGGAGCGCTGTATATTGCAAAAAAGGAGAAGTAAATGGATGCTACCCTGATGATTTTCATCAGCATGGCCATGTTTGCCATTGGAATCGTAGGTGTTTTAGCCATGCGTAACACGCTGATATTTTTTTTATCTATCGAACTCATGCTTAGTAGCGCTAATCTCCTCTTTGTGACTTTTGCAAATTCTTGGGGGAATCAAATAGGTCTGATCTGGGTCTTCTTCGTTCTTGTCGTTGCAGCTGCAGAAGCTGCCGTGGGTTTCGCGATTATCATAAATCTATTTCGTTCCAAACAAGATGTGGATATCGATCAATACAATGCGCTAAGAGGATAACATGGAGTACTTGATCTGGCTTGGACTTTTTGCTCCGCTCGTTGGATTTCTTGGATTGGTTGCTTCAGCGAATTGGATTGGGCGACAATTAACCGGCTATATCGGCTGCTCGACGATTTTGGTCTCGTTTATCTGCTTTACCACACTTCTCTTAAACAATGCCCATGACGGGGCTGGCCTCGAAAATGTCACGTTATATTCGTGGATCCCCGTGGAGGGAATTCATGCCGACTTCACTCTGCACCTCGATCATTTGTCCATGTTAATGACTCTTATTATCACAGGGATAGGCTTTTTTATTCACGTGTATTCCATCGGATACATGGAACACGATCGAGATGTCGCGCGTTATTTTGCCTTTATGAATTTTTTCGTTTTCTCTATGTTATTACTGGTCTTGGCAGGGCATCTGCTTGTTCTCTTCGTAGGATGGGAAGGGGTAGGGTTAGCTTCCTATCTCTTGATCGGCTTTTGGTATGAACGTCCGGCAGCAGCCCAGGCTGCAACGAAGGCATTTGTCGTCAATAGGATAGGCGACTTTGGATTTTTAATCGGATTGCTGCTGACATTTTACTTATTTGGCACAGGCAATATCGCAGAAATCAACCAGCGGGCCGGTTCGCAATTTACTTCAGGGGCATCCATCATTGTACTGCTAACCCTCTTATATTTCATGGGCTGTACGGCAAAATCAGCCCAGCTTCCACTCCACACATGGCTTCCTGATGCCATGGAAGGTCCAACACCAGTCTCTGCATTGATTCATGCCGCTACAATGGTCACGGCCGGAGTCTATTTAGTCGTGCGGATGCATCCTGTTTTTATGCTTGCTCCAATGACGCTTCAGATTGTAGGAGTCGTCGGAGCGGTAACATCCCTTTTTGCATCGTTATGCGCCGTGGGGCAGTTGGATTTGAAACGCGTGCTTGCCTACTCCACTATCAGTCAGCTCGGTTTGATGTTCCTGGCTTGTGGAGCCGGGGCTTTTTATTCAGCAATGTTTCATTTGACGACACATGCATTTATGAAATCCCTTCTCTTTTTATCTGCAGGCAATGTTGTACATATGATGAATGACACAACCGACATGGAAAAAATGGGAGGCTTGTCAAAAATATTTACCAAAACGCATTGGCTCTTTTTAATCGGCGTCTTAGCCATGTCGGGCATTCCGCCGCTTGCGGCCTTTTTTAGCAAAGATTTGATCTTGGAACAAGAATACTTATCAGGATTTGAAACGCTATACTACATTGGGCTTGGAGCATCCATTTTGACGGGATTTTACTTAGTGAGAGCCTATTGCCTGACATTTACAGGCAAATTGCCTCGCGAAGATAATATGCTCATCATCGCTAAAGAAGCTCCTCCTGTCATGTTAATTCCCGTGACGTTCCTGGCTTTACTTTCCATTGTCGGAGGATTTTTGGGTTTTGCTTTTGGAACAATTCCGGTCCTTGAAAGCTATCTGATGGAAATAGGCGTCACCCCTATCGAACTAAAACTGAGTACTGGAATTGTCTTGTCACCCGAAACAATTATGGCCATTGCCGGAGCATTCCTAGGCGTCATACTTTCTGCAATCATTTATACCAATTTCCCTGACCGTATCGGAAAGACATTCGCCATACTTAAAAAGTCATTTTATATCGATGAAATTTACTGGATAGGAATAGCAGTCCCTCTTAGAAGCTTTTCCCGTTTCCTCTCTAATATCGTCGAACCAAAAGTCTTTAATGGATCGATTAACTTGGCAACACAAGCGATACAGAGTGGAGCCCATGGACTTCAACGTATCCAAAATGGTCAAATCCGATCATATGTTGCCTGGTTTGTCATTGGAACCGTGTTTTTGCTTGCATACTTTGTTTTTTGAGGAGTTTTCATGCCTTGGTTGATGGTGTTATTTGTGGTCCCTTTTATAGCTTCCATTGCAGCATTTGCTTGCTTTTCGCTTTCTGGAAAAAATTTAAAAAGGTTCGCTCTTGTTTTGAGCCTTCTGCCTTTAGCTATTTTACTTTATGATCATGCAGGTCTGGTAGGAGCACACATTCAATATGACTGGCTTCCAGTGCTCTCCATTCAGTTTCATTTGAGAGTCGATTCTCTTTCGCTTTTATTTTTGTATCTGACAGCGATTGTTGTTCCTGCCAGCATTTTAGCTGTACACAGTGAAAACCTCGCCTTTCCAAACATTTTTTATGGATTGGTGCTATTGTTGCAAGGGCTGTTGATCGGCTTTTTTTCCGCGCGCGATCTGGCTCTGTTTACCATTTTCTGGGAAGCGATGCTTTTGCCGCTTTATTTCATGATCAATATTTGGGGCAAATCTCAACGCCAAAAAGCTTCTTTGAAATTTTTAATTTATATGATCGCAGGCTCTGCCTTGATGGTGGCAGCTGTCCTTGCTCTTTACGCAACCTCTGCTCCGGGAACATTCAACCTCGATGTTCTAGTCCGGACTGCCTCGTCATCGCCTTATTCCATCTGGATCTTTGCGATTTTCATGCTGGCATTCGCAGTTAAAACACCTCTTTTCCCTTTTCATGCCTGGCTTCCGGACGCCTATTATGAAGCGTCGGTGCCCGGAACGATCCTCCTTGCTGGAATTCTTTCTAAAGCCGGCATCTATGGAATCCTAAGGATCGGCATGGAGCTTTTTCCGGGTCTCATGATCGAAGCGAGCCCTCTGCTACTTGGTTTTGCGATAGCCGGTGTATTCTATGGAGCCTTGAATGCTTGGGTTCAAACCGACTACAAACGCTTGCTTGCGTATTCTAGTTTATCGCATATAAATTTTATTTTGGCAGGTCTTTTTGTTTGGAGCCAAACAGCCCACACAGGCGCAATATTACAGGCACTTAATCATGGGATTAACATTACAGCTTTATTTCTCGTGGCGGGTTGGCTTGAAGAGAGGCTAGGTACCACAGCCATCGGACAGGCCAGCGGCCTGGCAAAATACATGCCGCAACTCTGCTGGGTGACTCTAATGATTGTTATAGCTTCCGTCGCAGTCCCCGGGACAAATAACTTTGTAGGGGAATTCTTGATCCTGTTTGGACTTTTCGCAATAAATCCATGGCAGGCCGCCTTTTTAGGATTGTCCATTATTCTCTCAGTCGTTTACATGTTGCGTTTTATGCAAAAAGTGTACTTTGAAAAGCCAAGCAATTTTCAAAATCAATGGGTGGATATTAAGGCTAGGGAGATTGCCATCGCACTTCCGCTTATCGCAATCATTCTATGGATTGGGATCTATCCTGCGCCTCTGATAAAAACTATCGAATCATATGCTATTAATATCGTTCCTGGCACCAAAGTGGAGTAGAATGAATGAATGCTGACCTAAGTTCTGTTGATTTTGCTGCCTTAAGCCCCTTATTGATTTTGCTAGGAGGCGCTTTGCTGCTGTTGCTCCTGGAAAGCTTCTTTGAAAAAGAAACACAAAAGCATGCGGGCAACCTGACTCTGCTCATTCTTGCAGCAGCCATAGGCGCTGCAATTTACGCTCCATCGAGCGATAATCCACTGCTAACTCCTTGGCTAAGATTCGATTCTATTGCGCGTCAGTTCACGTTGCTCTTTTTATCTATCGGATTTGGATCCGCATTGCTTGCCTCATCCTTTTTTCAACGCTTCCAGGCTACGCAAGGGGAATATTTTTTTCTCCTTATATCTTCCATCTTTGGATTAATCCTGATAGGTTCCGCAGCGGACTTTTTAATGATTTTTTTAGGGCTTGAAACCCTCTCTATTTCACTTTATGTGTTATGCGGATATATCAAAAAATGGAAAATCTCCCATGAAGCAGCGATCAAATATTTTTTGATGGGTTCGCTGGCAGCGGCATTTCTTCTCTATGGGATTGCCTTGATATACGGCGCTGTCGGCACAACTCGGCTTAACTTATTACTTCAAGGCTACCGTTCTATTGTTTCTTCATCCGATCAGGTGCTATTTTTGAGTGGAATTGCTTTTGTCACAGTGGGACTAGCCTTCAAAGCAGCCCTTGTGCCTTTTCATGTTTGGGCTCCGGATGTCTATGATGGAGCTCCCACACCAGTCACAGCCTTTATGGCCGTCGGAACCAAAGCCGGCGCCTTTGCAGCCTTTGCCCTTGTTTTCTTGATCGCTTTGCCGCAATTTAACGTTCTCTGGAACCAAAGCATCGCTTTGCTAGCTTATCCTACGTTGATTTATGCGAATTTTGTGGCGCTAAAACAAGTTCAATTAAGGAGATTCTTTGCCTATTCAGGGATTTCCCACGCAGGTTATTTGATCATTCCTCTTGCCGTCGGAACGGCCGAGGCTATTCCTGCTTTGTTGTTTTATCTTGTGGTTTATGCTTTGTCGACCTTAGGCTGCTTTGCTGTCCTTGCTGTGCTTGACAATAGTAGCCAGGGTGTGATGTTGGAGGACTTGAGGGGATTGTTTAGGCGAGCGCCATTCCTTGCAGCCATTTTAGCCATATGCTTGCTGACGCTATCTGGTTTGCCCCCGACGGTAGGTTTTTTTGCTAAATTTTATCTCTTCAAATTAGGTTTTCAAGCAGGATATTACGTCTTGGTCATTGTGGCATTGCTCATGACCATTCTATCGGCGTTTTATTATATGCGCATTGTGGCGATGATGTATTCCGAAGAACCTGTGGAACAAACTTCGATTGTTCATTCCTGGCCTGCTGCCATTGTGGGCATCAGCGCGTGTGCTGCTATCATTATTCTCTCTTGCTACCCCGCGCCTCTGATCACTTTCCTTGCTTCAATAAGCCAGTGACCTTCTAAATTATTCCATCTTGATCTTCCTGACCATCACGGTATCGTTTACGAATTTCTCCTCGCTGTCCATGGCAAATAACCCGAGCAACACTGTGCCCTGCTCTCACCACGATTTAGTTGTGTCAATATCCTGCGCCGATATTCTTCATCATCAATATAATTGAGAAGATACAGCGTCTTGTTAATGCGTCATTCAGGAAGCATAAGCATGTTTTGAATGAGAGCTTCCTTTAATAGGTAAAAAGCGAATTTCTACCCGCTTATTTAAAGAAGCAGCAATACGATTAAGCATAGCCAGAGAGTGTCCTTCATAATCAGCATCTTCTAAACGGCAAATAACAGATGCTGTAGTTCCGACTAGCTTAGCAAGAGCTCTCTGAGAAAGTCCTGCTTTCGTGCGAAGATCATAAATCTTTCTTGCCACATCATTATCAGCTTGAATTTTTTCCAGTTCAGCAAGAGTCTCAGGATCATCTTTAACATAACGGTGATATAGAATTTCAACTGCATCATCTGTTTGTTTATTTTTTTCTTTTTTCATATTATTTCTCCTATCCATGTATGTGCTTTTGGATCCAATTCAAAGTTTTTTCGGTGTTGTATTGCTCTGTCGATCTCTATCGGAGGAACACAGTCCTCTTTTACGATTCCATGAGACAATACAGCTGCAATGTTACCGTGAAAAAAGTAGAGGATTCTATAGTGAATCCCTTGCAAACTAGCTCTTAACTCATAAATCTTATCTCTGAGTACATCTGCTTCAGGCCTGCGCAATTGATGACCTTCCTCTCTTAGTCGTTCAATCTTTTTGATACACTTCAAACGCGCTTTCTTTGGAATACTATCCAACCACTCAAGTGCCGGAGTTGTTCCATCCTTATCTTTGTAGAAGACAACTTTCGTATTAGGCATCTAATTCTCTTTTATTTCATATTACCAAATTTGCGAACAAATGTCAACAAGCTTATCCCTTTCGCAGGCATGAAATATTTAATGACTTGTGTATTTAAGAATGGAATTAATTCCTTAATGAATTAGATGAAATTCCTTAGCGTACGTTTTCGTTCCGTTGGGCTTCAAACCCCAAGCAGAAAATTAAAAGTGGGCATTCTATTTCTACGATGAAGCCGAAACGTTTCTATTGAAGCTTGGGTTTACTGTCAGGTTAAAGGGATCTCATCACGTATTTTCAAAAGATGAATACTATAAAAATATTTCGATCAAAAAGTGTCCTCAACTTTTGGCTTATCAAATGAACCTTCTTGCAGAAGCTTTAGAGATTATGGAAAAAATGGAGGTAATAGAAAAAAATGAAAACTAAAAAATATTTAGATTATTATTTAAATCTTCCTTGGACGTATACACTCGAAAAAGAGATTTTTGAAGGAAAATCATATTATATCATTCAAGTGAATGAGTTACCTGGAATATGTACTCATGCAGAAGATTTAAACGAAGGAATGGAAGGAATTAAAGAAGCTATCGAATGCGCTGTTGAGATTTATCAAAAGAAGGGAGAGCCAGTTCCAGAACCTATAGATAAAACTCAATACAAAGGTAGAATATCATATAGAACGAATAGTAAAAGACATTGGCTTATTGCTAGGGCTGCAAAACGTTGCCATAAATCAATTAATAAAACCTTAGATGATATCGTTGATGCTGGACTCCAAAAATACAGCTCAATAGTGTAATGGTAGTGTTAGACCACAACTTAATTTAACCGATTGATCGATTCGTTAAAACTAGACTCGATGAGTTGTTGTAAGTCTGTATGCAATTTTGGATCCTTTAGCTTGCCTTCTTCATCAAAAGCGTTATAAGCATCTGGGATGGATAATTGTTGCGGTAATACAATTGCGCGCTGATCTTCTAGTATATCGCGAAGATGAACCAACGCTTTGGCACCCCCTCCTTTTCCTGGAGAAGCGCTCATAATCGCAAATTTTTTCCCCAAATAGGCTTCTCTTGAACGCTCGGCATTCTCGCTTCGTGAAATCCAATCTAGAGTATTTTTGAGGACAGCAGGAATAGAATGGTTGTAATCAGGCGAGGCAACCAATACAACTTGGCTTTGAAGCATTAAATTGCGCAAGTACTTAACATTTTCAGGCATTCCTTCTGCAGCTTCTAGATCTGCATCATAGAGAGGCATTGGATAGTCCTTGAGATCGACCAAGGAGACATTCGCGCCGAGGTCCCGAGCGATCTTCGCCGCCTCATTAATCAATTTTTTATTCACAGAATCTTGACGTGTGCTACCTGCAAAGGCTAGAACATTAATTTCAGCACTCAAGGCAGCTGACATGGCCATTGTAAAGATAAGGATCCATTTTAACATAATAAATTATCCAACTTAATTAAATTTTGTGTTTTATATTCAAATAAAACATTAGTATAATCAAATGTCAATATAACTTCAAGTATTTAACATAACTAATCCTACTCGATGAGCCCCAGCTTTTTGAAATAAGGAATATTAGCAGCTCCCGTATCTCCAATAGTATTATTCGGTAAGAGAGGATGATCACTAATAACATCGACATGAAATTGCAGTTCACGAGGATTTGGAAGTTTGCAAGGACAAAAAGCAATAAACACAACCCATAGCATCTCGGTATCTTGCGGCACCGATATTTGTTGTTGCTTTCGACTTTTTCCAAGATAATCGGGTATTTGATTAAATCCTATAATATCATAAGAACTTAGCAACTCCCTGATACTCAATGGTTTAATGAGAAAATTATCTCCATCCATGATCATCACAATGTCATCGTGATCATAACCATAATTATCCAAAGCATATTGAATGACATGAGAATGACGAACACTGGGGTTATCACCAATTTCCTCTATTGACGTCAATGCATCCCATCCCCATATACCTTTGGTAGATGGGTCTTGTAAGCGTCTTTTAAGATAAATATTCAACGGATCGATGAGATGCCATTCTGGCTCAAAACGAACACATTTTATCCCATACTCCCGGCAAGTATTTTCGATCCCCCTCTCGTTTTCTATAGTTTTAGCATCATTAAAAACAATTAACTCAAACTCATCATTTAAAAACCTTTTCAACGTTTTGTACTGCATTTCTACAAAATCCGGTTGATTGTAATGAAATGTTAAGATCCGAATCTTTGCGGCAAGTTCTGGAGGAACAAAAAAATACAGAAGTAAAAAACATACAAGATATTTTTTCATGATGCACGCCTTAAGATCGTAAATCCATAATTATTGGTGTATCGCTGATAGAGGGTCCATTCCGGGTGTCGTTCTAAAAAATCTACAATTGCCGGCCAAAGCCCCCGCTTAGTTCGATCATATTCGGGTGGATATTCGCTGTAGTCACCAATATAGCCAAGGTCATCAATGGTTTCGTTAGAAAAAGTGGTATCATGCATGGAAATATATTTGTTGACTTTAGGAGAAAAAGTTTCAAGCTCATAAGTAAGATGGCAATAGGTATGCAAGGAATCGATAAACAACAGATCTGTCTGCTCAATGTCAATATCCATATCGTTTGCTTGCAAGAACTGAAATGAGATCCCGTTCCCTTCCGCTAATCGTTGGGCAAGATTCAATGTTTCAGATGCAGGCCGTTCAATATCAATCCCTAGATAAGATCGAGATGTTAAGGGATTGTCAGCCAATCCTTGAAGGATACCCCATGTCGAAACCATAGTTCTGAGGCCAATTTCAACAACAGATGAGCATTCAATGGCCAGGCTGCGCAAAGTGGGTAGATGTTCATTAATGTCGGAACTCTCCCAACATGCCGATTCATATTTTTGTCGTAATTCAGATTGTACCAATTCTGTTCCGAACAAGGATGTAGAAAAAAGGAGAAATACAATAAAAAATGCATTTCTAAAAGACATCAGTTTCACAGGCATAATTCCCTCTCAAATCTATAATTTTCTAAACAAAACCGTTTGGCTATTATCTGTCTCAGCGATGATTTCACACTGTTCGAGGAGAGCGCCAAGGGCTTTCATTTTTGTATACTGTTTATTAATGGAAAAAAACACATTGGACAATAAGATATATCTCCCGGAGGATACCTTTGGTAAGTAAAGCATAACATCGTTTAGTGAACCTTCTTCAGAAAAATTTCCATCTAAATGAAGAAAATCTATTTTATCGAATTGGGATACAGCATCACTCGAAGAAGCACAAATCGTTGTATAGTAAGGAGTTAGGGATTTATCGGCGATTGTATTTAAAAAAGACTCGTAAACTGTTTCAAAATCCACTGTAGACCACCATTTGTAGTGCGGATCTTGCTGAGGAATACCTTTAACTGCTTCCACATTAGACCAAGCATCGACTGCATAGGCGTGTCCCTGTTTTAGCAAACTCAATACAGATACAATAGGCAAAAACGTAGAGCCTGTAAAGGTTCCCACTTCAACACAGACCTTGGGCTGGATCCGAAAGATAGTTTCCATGATCAGGTTTGCTTTTTCTTTGGTGCACCAACTATTAGACAAACTTTTGAACAACTGATTTTTTAGAATGTTGAACTCGAGGTTTTGAAGGAGCTCTCTCGAGTCTAGATTTTCCTCAATAATGTGACCTGATTTTCGAACGACAGCAACATACTGGCCATGATCATCATGATCATTCGAATTCAAAAATGCATTCTCATATAAAATGGAGTAACCCAATTTATTAAAAGCTTTAAATGTCGGCCCTCGAATCCAAGGGCAACTCCAATCATCTATCACAACCACAAAAACATCTGCGAAAATATCGTTAAAATACGTCAAAGCTTTTTCATGACCTATAAGACTGTGATCAGCATCATAAAAGTAGATATCGATGGGATTTTCAAAGGAAGACTTATCTACTTTAAAGCATTCACTATTAATAAATTGACATTTGTTTAGAATGAGGTACCGGTTGCAATTGGAATAAAAAATCTCTTCAGGGCATTCCTTAAACCAATCTATTCCTGTTTGTTGTTTTAATGTCGATTGATTTCCATAAAGCGCTGAAATAAAAGAGTCCCCGGCAAGCAATCCCACATGTAAGTGGGAAGCACCCTGAAGACTGCATAAATTATTCAATAGATGATATCCGGCATATTGAGTGATGCCGCTTAAGGAGTGATAGAGAGGGATAAAGTTTTTTCTCCATTTTTTAGAAGCCTGGACCTCTTCGAATTGTTGTCCTGTGAGTTTAGATTCCAATCTACTTGCTTTTTCAAAGCTATCTTTTACATGTTTGATTAATTGCTCTTCATAATGAGATGCAGGAAGGGCAATGTTTTTTTGATATAATGTCTTGATTTCATCAGCTGAGAGAGGAAAAAGAAAAAACAAACAAATTATCAACGAATATATGACGTTCATATCTGATCTCTCTGTTGCCGCCGGTTACTTCAAGTTGTTGGGTAGTGTGCTTATTTTGTGCATAATTTGGAAGTGGAAAATGGTGCGCATTTGTGTGTTCTGAATTCTGTGTTGTAAATTATGCCTTTCCTTTGCGCCTCTGCGCCTCTGTGCCTTTGCGTTGAATCTCACTTCGCCTCACAACTTTGTGGTAACGTGAGATTCAACGCAAAGGCGCAAAGGCACAGAGGCGCAAAGAAAAGGCATAATTTACACCACAGAGATCACTTTCATTCAAAAGTCACTTCTGAAATCGGCTCTTGATTTCGAATGCGGAATCTCGAGACAATTTCCCCAACGGCATATCCGATGAATGAAAGTAAGACGCTAGCTAATTCTTTCGGCAATTCGATGGAAACCATTCTGAATAAGATAAATCCAATGGCCCCACAAGCAATGGCTAAAGCGGCTGAAAGGGTATTTCCGGAATGTTTTTTTAACAAAGCAATGAAAATCGGCACAAATAAACAACTCACAGAGAGTTCATAACTTTGAATCAAAAGATCAACGACATTATTAAAACAAAAGGAAAAAAAGATACCGGCAACGGCAATGGTGGCAGAAATGATTTGCGACCCTCGGATTTTATTATTTAAGAAAGATAGGTTAAAATCCTGCGAAACATTAGAACTAATCGCATTAATTAAAGAATCTGCCGTCGAGATGATGGCTGCTAAAATCGCAGTCGCAGCCAATGCCGTCACAAGAGGAGTTGTCGTTTGTGCAATCACTTCCATCAATACACTGGATCCGGCAGGGATATTAATCCCCATATTTCGAGCTGCTACTCCAAAGTAGATTGGTATCATGCTGAGGATAAAAGTTCCAGCTGCTGCCCATAAGGTGGCTTTAGAGACGGTTCTTGGAGATTCTGCAGCAAAGCAGCGCTGTCCCATGTCTTGTTCTATCACCATGAACAGTAAAGGCATAAAAAGCCATCCATAGAGTTTGGTGGAGTTAATAGTGAAATCTTCCCCCGCGAAACTTGTTCCTAAAATCGGCATTTCCGACGAGAAGGCTGCAATGCCGAAGCTCATTAGAAAAACAATGGCAAAAAATGCCGCTTGAATGATATCTGTGGCAACAACGGCCTTCAATCCTCCTAAAGCGGTATATAAGATAACAATACCCCAGAATGCAATAAACCAAACCTTGTTCTCTACCCCGAGGCTCACCATAAATTTATTTGAAGCGATAATTTGTGCAACCAGAATCATAAATAGAGAAAGAATGGACAGGGCTGATGCGATCTTTTTAAGGAAAGCAGAGTGATAAACGACTTCAAAAATTTGGGCTACAGTGGAAATCTGAAACTGGGCCATTTTGCGGCCAAGTCCAAGGCCGAGTAAAATAAGCCCAAGAGTTGCACCCAAGGGATAGAGCAAAACGGACCATCCAAAAAGGTAAGCTTCTTCAGCCGAACCTAAGATTAAGCCACCGCCGACTTGCGTAGCCAGGAAGGTCATCATTAATGGAAAAAAACGAATCCCTTTTCCTGCAAGGAAGTAATCCGCTTGGCTTTTCAACCCTTTGGATGATTTTCCGCCAATGTATAGGCAGATGGCCTGTAAACCAAAAAGAAATAAAATAAAAGCTGTTATGTTCATATCTAACCTGTGAATGATATAAAAGGAAGAAAACAAGGTCTGTTAACAATAAGTAAATTTTCTCATTGTTTTCTTCAGTTAAAAATAGTGTAAAAACTTGCGGTTGCTATCCACCATACTTGTATAAAGCATGAGTTAGCATGTATGAATGAAATGATGATGATGATGAGATAAGATAACAAAATACGAGAGATTAGAGGGTGAATTAGACCTTTGTCTATATTGAGACAAGCTCATTGTGTTTGGTTGAGTTTGCATATAATTATTCCTTACATGTCATAACATATTAAGTGTCAGGAAGTCTGACATCTTGTTAAATTATACATTTTTTTAATTAAAAAGTCAATCTTTATTCTAAATCTCCATTCTAAATGTTTATTCTAAATGTGGGTGTGATTAAAAGTCGTACACAGGAAAAATGCAAAAAAACAGGATGGATAGGATCGCCTCTAGCGGCAAGATAAGCAGGATAAAAAAAATCCTTTAAATCCTGCCCGATCCTTCAAATCCTGAAATTTTTATCTATTCTTCATGTGTACAACTTTTAATCACATCCTCTAAATGTGGTGCAATTAAATCTGCGGGGTTTAACATCCTGTTATTTTTGTTGTTTTTCGTATCAAACAAAATAGTTAAATTAGTTAATGGCTAATTATTAAAAATAAAACTGTTTAATTACAATTGATATAATAGAAATTTTTAATTTATAATTATTATTAGATATTTAATAATGGTGATTTTATGTCTTCTGTGAATCCTAAGCTTTCAAAAATTGAAAAAATCTCTAATACTTATAGATCCATTACGGAAAAGTTAAATGACATTCCAACTCAATTGACTGATTGTCTACCGCAGTTTAAAGGAGTTTCTATTCATTTAAATGATCTCTCATTAGTGGCAGAAAAGAAATTAAATGAGCTAGGAAGCTTCCTGAGTAAACGACGGCAATCCAAAGTTTCCCCTATAGTGATTGGTCAAAATAAGGGGAAAAAAGGGGAAGTGATCTTTGATGACTTCGTTGATCTTCAAGGGCAAGCCATTTGCAGAGAAGTTGCTATTAGAGCTAAAACGGTGAATATCTATAAAGCTCAGCTAAAATCAGAATTGGATTATCTTTTGGAACTAGATAATAATATAAAATCAGATCCTAAAGTAACAATCATGGGGCAGAGCCAAGATTATCTTCAGAAGCGTATCGAAGAGATCAGCCAAAAGTTAGAAATGTGTGCGAATTTTACATCTGATTGGGCTTCAACCAATACCCCTCGTTTATTATTTGAAAAATTAGGTGAAAAAATAGCAAGAGAAATCGGGATACCTGTCATAGGTAATTTAAGAGTTCATAGAGTTGACTTCAAAGATGAGGGAGAGGGTATTTCAATCAACAGGTCAGCAGCTATTTCGGATTTTGCTCATGCCGAGACAAATTTGCAGGAAATCAAGGACTTTAAATTTTTATGCTCCCTTGTAGCATCTCTTCGATGGAACGAAAATCTTCCCAAAGCGACAGTCGATTACTATAAAAATTATTACTACATTGATATTACTGATTTCAAACAATTTTTAAACTTAATAAAGAATCTTCAGGATAATATTTTGCATGCTTATGGCCATGTAAAAGTGAGCAAAATTAATGAGATAGAGAATGAAAGGCGCGACCTTCTTCAAAGACAAGTTTTGCAAGATTTAGTTGTTCATTTTTTAAATAAACCGGTCGATACACCCATAGTATTTTATACGAGGGTTGCTTTTTTGGATCCGACTAAAAAACCTGAAATAAATACGACAACAGGTTATCATTTAAGTGAAAGAAATGAAATTCTTGACATGAAGGCAATTTATGAAGAATTGGATGGGGCCGAAATCCTTTTTGACTTAGAGAATACCGAAGGTCCTTTTTTTGATTTGGAAGATCGAATTCATATGCCGAAATTATGTTGTTCAGATTCAATTGCCGATAACTATTTAAGCGTTAAACTAAACACCCTTTTGTTTAATTCCTCTGTACAGAACAACAGAAAAAATGAAGGCATCCAGTTGGCGCTTAATCGAGAATCGTTCTATAAAGCAGAATTGATGGGCTTCGAAGGCAAAGTACATATGTTGATGGATAACGCCAGGGATCAGTTGCTTAATTGTTCAAAAACAAGCTTTAACTCTGCTCACAAGCTAGTTACTTTAGCAAAAGAGTTAGGATATTGCAGTGTCGATTGTTATGGAGGGAAAGATCGGACAGGGTATGCGATGGCTTTAGAAATCTACTATGCTATACGAAAAAAAATCAGGATGAAAGCAAAGATAGATATCCAAATTAAAGAGGATTACAGCGAGATCATGGCATTAGTGAGAGAAAAGTTGCTTAGCACTTCCGGTGTCGCTGTAGGGATCGTCAGCGACAACACAGCCTACATGGTCATGAAGCTCTCGGGATTTATGTTGAAGCTTTATGTTTCAGGAAAAGGAGTGCATTTGTTGAAAGGGATAGGCAAAAGGTTATCTGAATATCTACAGTCTGCAGCCGTTTTTTTACCTATCAGTTTAGTTACTCCTCCATCAAGACATGATGAAAGCATTCTATATGACCAGGCTTCAGAGATTGCAGGGATAAAAAATGAACTAAAAAAAGTAGCTTAATCGCAAGTTTCAGTCAGCGTTTCCATGTCGTCAAGATCTCATGCCCTGATTCAGTAATTAAAACTGTATGTTCCCATTGAGCGCTTGGCTTGCCATCCTTAGTACGAGCTGTCCATTGGTCGACAGGATCAATGATAGCCTCGCTAAGTCCCGCATTTATCATCGGTTCTATTGTAAACGTCATTCCTGGAGCGAAGGGAATGGATAAGGAATTCTTGTGATGAGGAACTTGAGGAGCTTCGTGAAATTGAAGCCCAACGCCATGGCCCACATATTGGTGTACAACCGAGCAGTAGTGTGATGTCGCATAATCTTCGATGACTGAACCAATATGAGAAATTAAAATGCCCGGTTTTAAATCAGCTATAGAACGCATTAAACATTCATAAGAAACATCAATCACGCGTTTTTTTTCTTCACTGATAGCCCCAATGGCCACCATCCTGCTGCAATCACCATAAAAATTATCCAATATACATGTGACGTCAATGTTAAGGATATCGCCTTCGACTAAGGGAGTTTTATCAGGGATTCCATGGCAGATTACTTCATTTAGAGAAGTGCAAATACTTTTGGGGAATGGGGGATGTCCATAGTTAAGAGGGGCGGGGATAGCTCCTGCTTCTTGATGCAGTCGAAAAGCAAAATCGTTAAGTTCTAATGTCGTGACTCCTGCTTTTGCAAGCTTGCATGTTTCATCAAGAATGTGCGAAGCAAGTCGGCAAGCCGCTCGGATCCCATCAATTTCATATTGTTCTTTCAAAAGGATGTGATACTTGCGGAAATACATTGTTTTTAATGAATTCTCATCAGCAGACATATCTTTTTTGTCGCTAACTGCAGGATAATGGCATTTTTTCCATTTTTTCCCACTTCCACACCAGCAAAGATCATTGCGGCCTATCATTTCAAACACCGATTAATTTGTATTGAATTTTATTTGATTTAAAAATATACTGCTTTTCTAGGATACAATTTTTTGATTTATTTTACAACAAACAGAAAAAGTAATCGAACTATAATGATTTCAAAATGAAACCTTCAAATTTAAAAGCCCCCTTTAGCTGGAATGCATGTAAACCTATGATCCAGGACCGCATATTATATGCCCCCGGATTATTTGGTGACACAGAGGACTTATTGTTTCCCGGCTGGAAGGATGCCTCATTATTTGGCAATGATCAACCTGTCTGTATAGAATACTGCAGCGGAAACGGGCTTTGGATAGCAGCCAAAGCCGAGGCTCATCCAGAGATCAATTGGATCGCTGTTGAAAAAAAATTCTTGCGTGTGCGTAAAGTTTGGTCAAAGATCAAAAATTTAAATTTGAAAAATCTTATTGTGGTTTGCGGAGAAGCTTATGAGGCGACCAAACGTTATTTTCCAGCAGAATCATTTTCAAGCGCCTACATTAATTTCCCCGATCCATGGCCCAAAAGACGCCATGCTAGACACCGGTTGATCCAACCTCGCTTTATTGAAGAAGTATGGCGAACCCTTGTGCCCGGAGCAGTTTTTTCCCTTGTCACAGACGATCCCGATTATTCAATTAAAATGCTAGACGAAATGTGCGGCCATAACGGTTTTGAATCCTGCCACGCGACTCCTTATTTCGTGACTGAAATTGTGGATTATGGCACATCTTCTTTTGATCAACTTTGGCGGGAACAAGGAAAGCTCATCCGCTATCATCAATTTAAAAAAATATGCAAGAAAAATTAGCCGATCCTCTAAAGATTTTTGAACTTCGTCATTTTGAACAGCCTATCCCAGAAGAGTTTAATGCTGTCGAGGTCTCGATAGATGGACAAATGCAGGCGAGTTTGGATTGGAAGCAAGCCTGTGAAATTGCCTGTATTTATAAGAGCCGGGGATTAAAAATTTTCTGGCAATTAAATTTAGGGCTGTTTACCCAATTAAAATGGCCGCTATCTAACCAAACACAATTTCAGGCACTTTTTCTTTCTCTTGAACACTTTCGAGATGCTGTTTGGAAAGAATTTTCACAAGATTCCATCGGGCTTTGCTTTTGCCGGTCAAATGCGGATTTTTCAAAAGGCTTTCCATGGGATGAAGATCAAATTATCAACTGGCAGGGCTGGCTTCAAGAACGCTTTAAAGCCATTCAAACTCTCAAAGTAGAAATTGAATCAAAAGAAATAAGAGTCGACCGATTTGAAGATTGTATGCCGCAAGATATAGCATTTAAGTCCCTGGCACAATTGTATTGCCGTGATGCCGCGGCAGAGTACATCCAATATTTAGCGGCAAATTTGACAGATTCAATTCCTCTATATGCCATGCTGGATGCTTCGGATGTTGTAGATCCGCTGAGCTTGGCAATGCTGACAACCAACGAGCGGTTTGATCCTTTATCTTTGATGATTAAAGGGGGATTTATCACAGCAAGAGAATATGCCTGGCAGAAGGGGTGTTATACGCGAGGCTTTATCGGAGAAAGGTTGGTGCCGCCACTTTCAGAAGAGGTCAAGACAGGAATATGCTTGCCATCCATGGAAAAGGTCTCTCCAAGCCAATATAAAGGATTAAAAGAAGTTCTTGAGCTATTAATTCAACGGAAAGTCATTTTCCGCTTGATTCCGGAAATATCATTGATCAACCAGTGGGATGGGCTAGATGATCTAATTGTTGGATCTTCTACCATAGATTTCCAATTTAGACGAAAATTACAAGGGTTTTGTGCAGCCGGCGGAAGGGTCGTTACATTGGATGGCTCGCTAGGTTTGCCTCATGAAATCACATTTGACTCGATGATTAATTTTATTTAACATGGAAAATCTATTAAATGATATAGAAGAAAGCAGGGATTTTCATGTTTCATTGTCACGAAAATTCATACCTTTGCGCCTCTGCGCCTTTGCGTCTTTGCGTTGAATCTCGCTTTGCCTCAATGTTGTGAGGCAATATGAGATTCAACGCAAAGACGCAAAGGCGCAGAGGCGCAAAGGTATGAATTGAATTACGAGCTTAAATAAAGAAAAGCAAAGGAGTTTGTTTATGACATCCTTAAAAGAATTTACGACAACAACATCCGATTTTTCCCAATACCATTCTACAAAAAAATTGAAACAATTAGCTGAGCACCCTTTTGACTTGGTTGAAAAAGATCATATCAACCCTGAGCGGATCTCTAAATTCAGTGCGGAATCATGCGGGTACAAGCTGTTGTATGGGACGGAACGCGTAGATGAAGAAACAATGAACACATTGTTTGAACTAGCCGGGGAAGCCGATGTAATCCATAAAATGGAAAAAATGCAAGCTGGCGAGATAATGAATTTCATTCAGGGTTTTCCCAGTGAAAATCGAACTGTGCTACACACTGCTACACGCGATTTTTTTGACAATCCAAACAAAGCAAAAGCAGCTTCGGAAGCAGCTAAACTTGCCAAGCAAGAAATCGAAAGGCTGAAAACTTTTATAGCTCAAAATGACCGCGACAATAAATTCAAAGACCTTTACATCGTTGGAATCGGCGGCTCCGATTTAGGCCCTCAAGCTCATTACCTCGCATTAAAACATCTGCAAAAGCCAAACCGCACAATCCATTTTATCAGCAATGTTGATCCAGATAACGTCGCTTTAGTGTTGAAGGATGCACGTCTCAAAGAAAGCTTGGTTTTAGTTAATTCAAAATCAGGAACAACGTTAGAAACAGCGACTAATGATGCGTTTTTAAGAGATAAGTTCAAACAAGCAGGTCTCCGCCCAGAGCAACATTTTGTTTCAATTAGCTGCAAAGGAAGCCCTTTGGACAATCCTAAGGAATATCTTGAGTGCTTCTATATTTGGGATTGGATCGGAGGGAGATTTTCAACCACCTCGTTGGTTGGGGGTTTTATTTTAGCTTTTGCTTTTGGCATGGATGTCTATTGGGAGTTTTTAAAAGGTGCCAACTCGATGGACAAAGCTGCTTTAAATTCCGACATTCGCAACAATCTTCCGCTTTTAGGAGCGTTGTTAGGGATATGGAATCGAAATTTCTTGAAACACCCCATTCTTGCTATCATACCTTATTCACAAGCCCTGGGAAGATATACCGCGCATCTTCAACAACTTGATATGGAATCCAATGGAAAGCGAATCGACCAAAAAGGGCATCCTGCCGATTTTGAAACTGGACCGATCATTTTTGGAGAACCAGGAACTTCTGCGCAGCATTCGTTTTTTCAACTCATTCACCAAGGAACGACAATCGTCCCTGTGGAGTTCATTGGTTATAGATATAATCAATATGATGAAGATTTCACATGGAAAGGAACCACGTCGAAAGAGAAATTAAATGCGAATTTACTAGCGCAGGCATTGGCATTAGCCACCGGCAAGACAAATTCTAATCCCGATAAATTCTTCCCGGGCAATCGCCCCTCCCATATCCTTTTATCTAAACAGCTAACCCCTTATTCTTTAGGTACTTTGCTTGCATACTACGAACATAAAATTGCCTTTCAAGGATTTGTATGGGGGATTAATTCGTTTGATCAGGAAGGAGTCCAACTTGGAAAAGAACTCGCCATGAATATCATTGAACGCATGGCCTTGCAAAATAATAAATCAAAAGGCAATCTTGCTCCATATCCCATCGGAGAAGCCTATTTAAAAATATTGCAGTCGCTATAAGGAAAAGCAGTGAGAACTATTTTTCAACAAGAAATTCCACGGCGCAAGCAAATTTGTTTCATGGGCAGTGAACTTTTTTCACCGGGAATGGATTATTACTCCCTTTTGAAGGAAGATGAAACAGGAAAATGGCTAAGACACGATTTTTGTATAGATTGCTGGGAAAAATTTGCCGGTCAAAGGCCCAGAAATCAAACAGATGACAAGGCAAGCTACTGGAAATCTAAGGTAGAAGATAAGAAAATCTATGCTAAATCTTCCATAGATCGAAATGAGAGGGCTTTAGAATTGCTGCTGCAGGCGCTAGCTAAAAATAGTCCCGAAGATATAGAAGAAGCTTTTATACTGGCTTTATATCTCGCTAGAAATAAAAAACTTGTAATTCGCAAAGAAATTAATCATCCTGGAGAGAGTTCTGCAATTTACGAGATCCTAGCAACAGAAGAGCTTTTAATTGTCCCTAAACTCAATCTTTCCCAATTGCAAATCGAAAAAATCAAAGGAACCTTGGCCATCAAATTGAATAATAACTCGAATTAACTACGATTTTTTAATTTTAGCAGGTACAAAAGCAGGGGATTTTCGTTCTGCTCCTTTTCTAAAAGGAGAGACTCTAGGAGTGTGACGGAACCAACGTTGAGTTGTAATGGATTTCATAATTACCTCCTTTTTTTCTCTTACGAGATAAAGATGCAAATCGCATGCCAGGTGTTAAATGTCTCTTGAAGTCCAAACTAAAGATTTTCTTGAGTACATTGCTTCTGAAAAAGGCTTGGCTCAAAACACGATAGAATCGTATGGTCGCGATATACATTCGTTTTGCACGCTGCTCCTCGATTTAAAAATAAATGCATATTCTGAAGTCTCGCGTCAGCATATCATTGATTTCCTAACATCCTTAAAATCAAGTGGTTATGCTAGCTCGAGTATCTGCCGCGCCCTAATTGCTTTAAAAGTGCTATTTAGATTTTTAAAACGAGAAAATTATATCCATTTGAATATCACTACCTTACTTGACTCTCCAAAGATTTGGCAGCGAATCCCAGAAATTTTAACTTGTGAAGAAGTAAATCGTTTATTAGAACAACCCGATCCTAATACGGAAAAAGGTGCCCGAGACCGGGCAATATTGGAAGTATTATATGCCAGTGGATTGCGCGTGTCTGAATTATGTCATCTTAGTTTATATTCCGTGGATGACAAATTTATTCGAGTGATGGGCAAAGGTAAGAAAGAAAGATTAATTCCGATTGGTAAAAAAGCGATCCAAGCGATTGATCATTATTTAGAGAACTATCGCCATAAAACAGACAGCGAAAGGCAACAAAAACTATTTGTGACAAGAACAGGGCAAACGATGGACCGCATCGCCATATGGCGAATGATCAAAGAATATGCCAAGCAAGCAAATATATTGAAAAATATTTCACCTCATACCCTCCGCCATTCCTTTGCTACACATTTATTGGATAATGAAGCCGACTTAAGGATTATCCAGGAAATGCTTGGGCATGCAAGCATCAACAGTACCGATCGATATACTCACGTCAGCAAAAGCCGCTTGCAAAGTGCTTTTGAGACTTTTCATCCTAGAAATTAAAGTCGATCATTGCAGCTTAATCTCTCGAACCAGCTTTTTGCAATTTAGTCCCTATTCTTGAGATAATTTATTAATTGCAGAAATGGATGGTTTTATGTTATTTTTTTAAAATTAACGTAAAAAAGGATATTATTTATTATGAATTATTTAAAAAATGAATATGAATTAGTCAGTAGAGATTTACCTTTGGTATTATGGACTGATCGCAGATAAGATTGAAGGCTGGCGATTATGGATAATCTGTTCCTCGTCTGGCCTCCTTGTCAGCAGCAACACTTGCAGACTTAACGATTGCGTCGCTGTTGCGCGGAAGTCCATTGGCACTTGAAACTTTGGCTTTTGGAAAGGCCATTCTCGAAATTAAGGTTGATCATTAGCAGCGGGAAGGGTGCGCATGTATCGAGCGGCTCGCCCGGATCCTTTTTTGATGATGAGCTTAGCCTGTACAAGAGTTGCCAAGTATCTTCCTGCAGTTGACCGTGGGAGATCGAGAACTGCCATGACACGAGATACAGTGACTTCATCTGCAACCCCGAAAAGTGCGTACACGGATTTGAGAGTATCAGGCAACTCTTTTTTAGGCAGTAAACGAATGGTTTCCGGGGTATTTCTTGGAAGGACACATTTTACGAAACTTGTTCCCTCAATAACTTGTGGAGACGGAAGGTTCATTTGTAAATAACTGTTAAAAAGAGCAATCAAACCTGTTCCTAATTTTTCGATAAGGTGAGCCTCTCTAAAGGCTCTACAAATAGCTGGGTTTCGAAGAAAACTCATACCTTCTAGCAGGTTATGTACATTAAGAGGACCAGGGAAATCCCCTGGACTAAAGAACTCGATACGATTATCGTAAATGGAGATTTTAGCAGGGGACTTAATGTGGTAATTGCGATGCACCAACATATTCAATAATACTTCTCTCAATGCTATTTCAGGTACTTCCAAAATCTCTTGACGTTCAAATCCTTTAATGGTGAACGATCTATAGAGGCGACTGAGAATAAAGGCTATCACTTCTTGATATTGCTCAAAGAGAGTTCCTGTGCAATCTTTCGTAGCTAAAGCCTCTCGTCCGTCTATGCCGGCATAGTGCGTACAAATAACCATCCCCTCAGAAAAGTATTGTTGAGGATTTGTTCCAAAAAGCAGGATTCCGGCTGCCGTAGGATAGACTTTCCCATGCTCTTTTATATTGATTTCATAGGCTTCTAATAACTCTTGAGTGATTTTTACTTTCGGACGTCCTTTTCGCTTTTGGAAAAAGTCTTGTATTTTCTTTTTATCGACGTCTGTTTCAATATTTGCCTGATAAACCGGAAGTGTATCAAAAGTGATTCCACGAGATTGCCACTTTAGTTCTTCGCTTAGATCAGCGTTTGCCCGTAATGTATGACGTCCCACGCGGATGTAAACACCATTTTCCAGTCCCTCTGAACGTCGATAATAAGGTTTGTTCATTCCCTTAGACACCTCTATACAAAGAACAGTCTTATCACCCATTGTACGTGTATACACCAATGGAAGAATTGGAGGAGCTGTTGCTTCATAAATCATTCGATCGAGAGATTCCATCATACCCTCAACATCATCATCGGATATCCCTACAATTGTACGGTCATTGTCAACGCCAATAATAATTTTGCCTCCATACCTGTTGCAAAAACCAATAATCGTCTTAATGACTTGATCATTCTTAGGCATCTCTCTCTTGAACTCAAGAAAAGAGGATTCAGGTTCCGGATATTTCATAAGGACATCTCACAAAAATTGAGTCAATTCCATCATTTTATAAGAGTGTGATTAAAACTTGTATACAGGACACTAGGAACAAAAAGTTACAGGATTTGAAGGATCAGGCAGGATTTAGAGGATAAAAAAGGTGTATTTTCTTTATCCTGCTTATCCTGCAGCCAAAGGCTATCCTATCCATCCTGTTTTTTATATTTTCCCTGCGTACAAATTTTAATCACACCTATTTTATAGCCCGATGCTACATAAAAGTGGGTTATTTAGTCAATTTCTATTGTAATTGTATGTAAATGACTCATTTTTAACTCGCAAATGAGTCATTTTAGGTTTTCTAACAAATATCTGCGATCCCATGACACAATTTCCATTTTATTTGCATTTTATTAATGAATAAATAAAAATACCTATTTAATTAACTATAAACAAAATGTTTTATATGAATATTAGTGCTTTAAAAAATTTAAATGAGTTGAAAAGGATTGTAGATCCTCAAATAGAAATTCAGCATCTGGGCAATCAAACAATTTTAACCCCAGGCAAAGGAATTAGCCATTCTCTAAAAGAGAAAATTTCAGTCGAAGAAAGTGGGATCGAATTAGAGAGTTACTCACATATCGGTTTCCAATTAGATTTTGAAACGTTAAAAATGATATTGATTGAGAATGATAGTCCACACCCGAAGGGTGTGTTTGTAGGTAGCCCAGAGTGCCTTGCGAGCGAAGCGAGTCAGGCACTCTGGGATAATGAATGAAAAGACTCGCACCCTCGAATGAGGGTGCATGAATACTTGAATATGACCCACACCTATAACCAGCTTTTAGATCATCATGGGTGTCCTTGGATCTGAATACCTTTGGAAATAATCCAAGCACCCTCGTTCGAGGGTGCTTGTCCTTTCATTCGTTATACCCCGAGTGCCTGACTCGCTTCGCTCGCAAGCACTCGGGGCTACCTACAAACACACCCTTCGGGTGTGGAGGGCAGACTTATCCTGCAGCCAGAGGCTGTTGTTAAACTGTGTTTTTTTCTACTTTCTCTCTGCTTTTCCAATGCTGTGCTACCAATAGACGCTATATTAAGATGCTGGGTTTGTTTCTCTTCAATCCAAGCTTCTATATCAAGACTATTGTCGCGAAAATTTGATGGGTTGGATAATAATTGATCTGATTTTCGATACCATTTCACTTCGATTTTTAAACAGGAATTTTCTGGCGTTGAAATAGAACTTTTAAATGCATTTTTTAGTTTAGATTCCACTGCTTGACCTACCAGAGTCATCATATCTTGGAAGTATTCGCGATCGATTCCTTTTTCCCTTTCTGGAGCGACAAATACCTTGCCTAAAGGGAGAGATGAAGAATCTAACGAATTGTCTTCTTTACTTAACTTTTGATTCGGAAGACAAAATTTTTCAAACCATTCTTTAAAAGGAGGCAAGTTTGCAGACTCCTGAGCCAGTTCTTTCAAGCTTAATGCCGTTTTAGGCTTTATAATCTCAAAAGAGTAACTGCATGATAACGGTCTCTTTTTGTTTGGTAATTCCTTATAAGGATTATTAAGAGTCTCATTCAGTTTAAAAAAAACTTCTTTTGCAATTCCTTCCGAAATCTTTACAGAAAAAGGGGCATATTTTGATCAAAGTCATTCTCCCAATGTGATTTTCTGGTGGCTATGCGATTATTTAATAAATCATTTACATTTAAACTCATAACGATAAATCCCCTCTGGTATTTTTTCAATTTTGTATGTTTTTTTGATCACAACTTCTTGAGAAATGCAGTCTTTAGCAGAATGTATTTCGAAGGCATGGCATTTTTATCATTTCAAATATTTTTTTGTACATAACTTTGAATTTTGTTTTCCCCTCTAAATTTCATTCACTTGGATTTTTAAGCTTGGAAAAAAATTGTAGCTTCCCTACATTGATCCCAATTTTATTTACCAAGGGAACGATTATGTTTGCACTATCCTGTAGAATGAATGAAATGATTCCCTCCTCAAATACTAAAAGATACTATACCGCAATAGAACAGCATTTTTCTAAATCCTTTTATGAAATATTGAAGTCAGCACGCAGACTAGAAGAAACGACAAATATAAAAGAAGGAAATAAAGAAACACTGATAAAAGTTGAAGACATTTTTAAAAATGCCTTTAGAATCATGAAAGAGATTGGTTTCAATCCAAATAAGTCATTGGCGTTTTCGAAAAAAATGCCCTTAGATGCAGGTGGTAGAAGTTTTTTTGTCACTAGTGGTCTCCTAAATATAAAAGCGCTGCCCAATCAACCCAATGAATATCAAGAAACTCCACTTTTTTTAGCAAGTTTGAGAAATCAATTTGAAGTGGCTCAACTATTGATACATCATGGGGCAGATGTCTTGCAAAGAAGCTGTATCCGAGGAAGCAACCCATCTTTGCCCATTCATGTCGCAACGACTTGCAAAATGCTCAATTTGTTTATTAAAAGCGGAGCTTCTGTCAATGGAACAAGCTTGGATTATGTGACAGCTTTGGAATTTAATGTCATATGCATTAAACCCGAATGTGTGGAATTTTTACTAAATAATGGAGCTAAAGATCATACTAATGCTCGGGGAAAAACTGCCTTAAAAGTAGCTGAAGAGCTTAAGCAATCTTGGGCAATGATAGAAGATGATTTTAACAAAGATAGAATTGAAAAAATGAATAAAATCATAAAGCTACTAAAAATTTAGAAATACCCCCACATGAGCAGTATTTCTAAATTCGAGTTCTTTCCTCGTGTTTCTAATAATCTACTTAATTGCCATAAAGTGGAAACTCATGATCAGATTCATCTTCTTGCTGAGGAGCGGATGGGAGAACGGAAGGAACTGGTTGTTGATAAATGTGACCATAGAATTGGTTCATATCAACGGCATTATATCGTGAGTCATTAGCTGATGGCATCCTATAAGCTTCCTGATAGTTGTAAAACGTAGGAAGTTGAGGATATAGATGTTCTCGATCGTCACGGTTTGTTTGTATTCTTTCGTAATGAGATGCATTAACATAAGCTTTAGCAATGCCTTCCACATCTCCTGCAAATGAATTAATTTGCCTGTTTTCTTTTTTATTCACTTTCTGAATTTCGTAATTTGCCCACTCTTTAATTTTTTGATCATTATTATTAAAGTGTAGGTTAATAGGGGCTGCAGCTATTTCATATAAACATTGATATTTAATACATTTAGAGCGATAATCTTGCCTCGCTCGACTGACTATTGATTTATTATCATAATTTCTTTTAGCAGCAGCTATAGCTTGGTTTTTTTCATTTTGCGTGACTTGCGTGATTCTTTGATTTGAAAAGCGTCGATTGATTTGCTCTATAGTGTTTCTAAAAATTAGTTTCTGAGTTTGAGTTTGTCTCGATTTTTCATTTTTCGCATTACTTATCATCATATTTCTTGAAATTTTTGCTGGAGCAAGCCAAGCCTGTCTTTGAGATTCATTTTTGTTAATTAGGTGTTGTTTTTCACTGTAAAGTTTATTTTTTGATACTGTAGCTTTGTTGCGAACACCAGAATAATCGATTTTTAAGTCAGTATAAAACGAACTTAATCTCCCAACAAATTCTGGAGGGCGGGCAACATTTTCAAAGGCATACTTCACGATATCAGCATCAAGTGGGTTGGATTTAAAAAATTCTTTAATATCTTCAGTGACTGGGGTAGCATAACCATTTTTTACTCCCAGTTTTTGATATTTTGGCATAGTGGTTTTTGCCCAATCTATATATAATTCACGGCATTCTTGTGGATGAATAAGTGAGTTTTTTAACTTGTGTGAATAGACATGGTAAAATCCACCCGAGAGCGTTTTTGCTCTTAATTCTTGATATTTGGCTATTGGATCTTGCCATGCTTTATATTGTTCATTCGCTTGATGGCGTCGATTAAAACTTAAAATAGCTAAAGCAATTCCACCAACTGCCACAGCTACAGAGGCTATAGGTGTTGCTGCACTCGCTGTAAGGGCTGCTGCGGCTGTTCCGGCGATGCCTAATGCTGTACCACCTATCCCTAAGATCAAACTTTGAAAGCTGCGTTTATCCCAAAAATTGAGTTTTGCATCTCGTGTGTGATTAGTAACAGTAGTAACTTGAACGGCATTATCTAATGTTCGTTTAAATACATTACCTGAATCTTCACTGCGTGTAATAGCACCCTTATATTCATAAGTAGGTGATAATACTGTTGCTTTATCTTGTGGGAAACTGTGGTTAAATCGATTATACGAATTATCCGCTACATTTATTCCATTTATTAAAAAATTTGTAAAACTCATTGTTATTCCTTTTGTTTAAAACGGTGTTATATCTGAAATTTATAACAAAAGAAAATCAATATAAAATTAAGAATACATTAAAAGTAAGTAAAGTAATGAATGCAGCTTCCATTTCAGGATTTTTTTTATCTACACTCGAAAACAGAGGAAAATTTTTCCGCCGTTTTCCTTTAAAAGTCCTGTCGCTGCGTACGACCAGCGTGCTCCCATGTCAAGACCTGTGAGGATGGCTTGCATAGTAATGGTGGCGGGCCATGAGATGCCGTAAAGAATGCTAGTTGTGGGGATGATCCACATCCAACTCATCCTATTAAAGAGATCTGTAATCCTTGATTTGACTAGATCATAGGCTATAGCTCCCACAATAAAACTTACTGTCCAAAAATAGGGGCCCCCATTCTTAAAAGTAAAATAATTAAAGATGATCAAAGCAACCATGCTCACGATATTTTTAAGACGATCATACTTGCCTTTCATAGGTTTTGAATTAACATCAACGTGATGTTGAGCTTGACTAATTTTCTCTATTGGCGATGACATAGCACCTTCTTTGTTGAATGTTACGGCTGCCTATGGCTGCTCCATAATTTATTTCGGATATTAAAGTAAACAATATATTTTACAATTGCAATAGATAAAGTGTCTCCTAGTGTATTTTTAAAGGTTTTTTATTCCATATAAAGAACCTATATTTTTGTTTGACAACCATCATAATTAAAGATACCATCGAGTATTGAAAGATCTTGGTCCCTTTTTCATAGGCGGGACAAGCGAAATAGGAATGTAATAATGGAATATGATTCAGGGGAATTCAAGATCTCAAAAAAAGTCCGGGAAAAGCTGAAAAATAAATCTTATCTGAAAAAAGAACTGGCCAAAGGAAAAACAGCGCAGGAGATCCTTGGATTTTCTGACGAAACGATGGCAAAATTTTATAAGGCGGCCTATCATTTATTCGAACATCAGCGGCATTTGGATGCCGCTCAAGCTTTTTTGTTTTTAGTTACACTAAATCCCTACATTCCAGATTATTGGTTGGGGCTTGGCATGTCCACTCAACTTACCGGAGACTTTGAAGCGGCTATCGATGCTTACGAAATGGCGGCAGTCTATGAAATGGATAATCCAGTTCCGTATTTTTATTTAGCTAAATGTTTATTTTCCATTCATGACCGCGATAGCGCTCTCCAAGCTTTAGATTTAGCTCTTGAATATGCAGATGAAAAATCTGAATTTTCCGATTTGAAAATTCAAGCCCAAGCAGCCCGAAAACTGCTTCTCAAAAGTAAATAATTGAGAATACCCTTGACTTTAACTCTGATTTGATATAAAATAAAATCTTGAGTGATCAAACTATCTTCGTGTGTTAAAGCGCGAAGTCCAGCCTGGAAATAATTAACAATTCTTTTTGATTGAAAAACAATGTATTTTTTTAATCGATAGATATGATATTTAAAAGATATATCAAGCTTAAATCATCAGCTGTTTCAAGATAAGGCTTCCTAGTCCTAATAAGGAGCTTTATTAGCCAAAATTTTGATTTCACAATTCGACATTAATGCATAAATGCAAAAGTTTACTTAAGGAGGATTAATGGAACCGTATTTTTATTTAATCATGGCGATAGCAGGAGAAGTGATGGGAACAAGCGCTCTCAAGGCTTCTTACGGGATGACAAAACTCTGGCCTGCCCTTATTGTGATAGTGGGATATTCATTAACATTTTGGGCATTATCGATTGCATTAAAGGAATTACCTGTGGGAATCGTATATGCCATTTGGTCTGGAGTGGGAATAGTTAGCATTGTTTTGATCGGGATTTTCTTTTTTGATGAGGAATTTTCTTTTATGCATTTATTAGGGACCTCGCTAATTCTATCTGGTGTCGGCGTACTCACTCTTTTAACGTCATCTGTCAGCCATTAAATCGAGTTTGACAACAATCTCGTTGCAAATAGAAAAAATTGAACTTGAAATTTTATTTTACAAAGTTTATGTCTCATAACTTATTGCCAATGCAAAATGTTTAATTTTGCGAGGGCGGGCTTTTAAAACAATTCAAGGCAAGACGAGAGAGTGCTTATGCAGCAGAATAATTCAAATCATAGCAAAGATTTTATTGTGAGTCATATTGGAAAGCCTGTAGAACAATTCATTCCATCCAGGCAACCAGCTAAATTTTTACGAAGGAATGTTGTTCTATTCAGCTTGTTTTCTTGTATTTGTCTTGGCTTTGCAGTGATGAAAACAACTAACCAAGTTTGGGGAGATAGCAATAGCCATCCATCGAACGGACGTTACTCAGATATTCTTATTCCTTCCAATGCATCCTCTACCAATTCTGCCATCGAAGCACAACCTGAAAGTTATGAAAATTACCAGCTGAGGATCTTGCGCAATCAAAACTCTATTCAAGCAGAAAAAATCACAGCCCTCAGAGAAGAGCTGCAAGAAATTTCTCAAAAACTCCATGAATTAAAACCACATCTCTTTAAACATGGCGACCCTGCAGATCAAGCTAAAATCGCCCAATTGACACAATTGCTGGGTGAAAAAGAAGAAACTTTAAATCAACAGACTGTGATCAAAGAACAGTTAGATAGAGATCTCACCGCTGCCCGAAAAAAACTGAATGAAATGGAAATAGTTAAGGAAGCTCTAGCCACAATGGTTGATTCACATCGCAGTGCTAAAGAGCAAAATATTGTTGATTTTAAAAAACAGATTGAAGGAATTCAATTAGCAACGGAAATTGAAAAAAGCGGACTCCTAAGAAAAATCCAACAACATGAAGCTATCCATGAAAAACTCAATCAGCAGTTGACAGCAAAGGGTCATACAATTAATCGATTGGATGATGTAGCGACTAAACTGAACACATCCCTGACCTTAAAGAATGACGAACTGCTAAACCTGGAAGGCCATATTCTTTCTCTTTACGATGAAATTTTGCAAATATCAGAATTGCATTTTGCATCAAACGAGGCTAATGACCAGCAAATTCAAAATCTTGTAGCGGCTCTGGATTGGGAACAAACCCAGACACATCAACTGCTGTCTTTTCAAGAAGAAATGCAATGGCTATCGGATATTTTTATTGCAACCAAGGAGGTATTATTAAAAGATATTCAACAATTGGAAAACTCTGTTGCAAACGAACAACTCAAAACCGCAAATCTATCTCAAATCAAAGAAGATTTAGAAAAGCATAAAGAAGAACTCACTCAACTCATTGAAAGCCATGAAAACCATTTACAACAAAAGAGCGATTATATCCAACAGTTAGTTCTAGTCCTAGAGGTAGAACAAACCCGCAGCCAATCTCTCGAGAATGAATTGCTTGCCTTATTAAAAGATCAGGAAATAGCTGACCATCGCATAGATTCATTAGAAGACCAGCTGTATGAGACGAGTTCCCTTTTAACCAGTAAACATGACGAGCTTGAAAATGCCAATGACGAGTTCAATTTAAATCTTGCAGCACTTCTTTCCCATTTAGACAATGCAGAAAGAACATCTGCTCAAACGCAGGATGAATTTGATCAAGCATCGGCTGCTTATACTGAAAATTTTGGGACCCTTCTTTCCCACTTAGCCAATGCAGAACAATCTGAGGACTACACAAGAAAGGACCTGGATAGGGTCACTGCAAAATACAATGAAAATTTAGGGACGCTTCTCTCACATCTCGATCAAGCTGATAATGATTCCACGGAAAGCCAAGAGATGCTGGAGCACTCAAAAAACAAATATAATCAGGATGTGGGAACTCTCTTCTTACATTTAGATCAAGCCGATCAAGCTTCAAATCAACTTTTGAACGACCACCTCGATTTAAAAGAAAAATTAAAATCCGTCTTAGCAAAACAAAAGCAAAAAGAAGAATTTCTCCAAAAATCTTTGGATGAAACCTACATAGCCTATAAACAAGAAAACCATCGGTTGGCGCAGCTCGAAGAGCAGCTGGAAGAGACGGCGCATAATGCCCAATTGGCTCAAATAGAACTGATTTCACAGGGCATCATTATCGCAGCCAAAGAGAAACAACTAGGAGAACTTGAAACAGCAGGAAAGGATATATATGAAAAATTATCCAATCAGTTTACCCAATTGGAATCGGACCTCCAAGCCGAAGCGTACCGTTCTTTAAATCTTGAGCTGCTTTTGCAAGAAAATATTGCCTACTCACAGCATATGTTTAATGATCTGATTGCCAGGCAGGAAGAAGATTCGCTCAAAACAGAAGAACTGGAATTTCAGATTGAACGTCTAACAGATGAAATTGTAGTCAAGAATCAGATTAACAATAGCATCTCAAATCTTTATCAGAATACAATAGATGACCTCCAAGCAGAGCTCGAAACAAAACATAATTTAGAGAAAGAATTGCAAACTGACATCTTCAACTTTCATCTTGCCCAAGAAAAGATCAAAATGCTAGAGGAACAAATTGCATCGATAGAGCAGAAGTATTACTTAAACTATCAAGTAGAAGAAACAATTCGCAATTTAGAATTGTCTGCAGAAAACGAACGGCTTCAACAAGAAAATAAACAATTAGAACAAAAAGTATTAGGAGCCGGGCAAGGATAACTTTTTTTTCATTTTCTATTTTGAGTTCATATGCTATGGTGGGCGATAATTAAACAATCAACGTGGTGAACGATGAGGCAATACAAATATTTAATTATGATCTTTTCTGCAGTGCTAGGAATGATCCCATATACCCTTTTAAAAGGGGGCCCTGAGGAAATAGCGCCTATTGCCGGAGTGTCCCCTGAAGCTTATTTCGACATCGTAAAGGTCTTCCAAAGCTGCCCTATCATTTATAGCTTGTTGATGCTCATGTCGGTTATTTCACTCTCCATTTGGCTTTATAGCATGATTACCTTAAGGATGTCGGAGATGATGCCAAAAGAATTCGTCAACAAGTTAAATGAATTATTTAATGAAAAGCGATACGACACAGCCCTCGCAATGTGTAAAAAGGAAAATAATTATACCTCAGCTATTATTGCAGCAGGCATTGGCGCTCGCAAGCATGGCTCGCAGGTTATGATTGAAGCGATGAATGCTGAGGGCAGACGAGCCGGACTAGCACTTTGGCAGCGAATTTCACTCTTAAATGAAATCGCTGTTGTTGCCCCCATGCTTGGGCTGCTGGGAACAGTTGTAGGCCTATTCTTTGCATTTTATGATTCCAGCAGAAGTGCAGAAACAATCGCATCCATTTTCGATGGATTGGGAATCGCAGTAGGGACGACAGTGGCTGGACTTATTGTCTCAATTCTCGCAATGATGTTTTACACAACCCTGAAATTTAGGGTCGTCAACCTACTGAATACGATAGAGAATGAAACATTGACATTAGCCGTTCAAGTGGAAATAGAATCTCCCTTAAAAAATCACAACAGTTAAAATAAAATATGAGCTTCATTCCAGATGATGAGTTAAAAGGACGCGTTTCATTAAATCTAGCCCCGATGATTGATTTTTTATTTTTATTGTTGATGTTTTTTGCCACACTAGCTGTAACGCGAATCACAACTAAAGATACTGAGATTCAATTGGTTGAAATAAAGCCTGAGACAACTGCCACAACTGCTGCTAATGACTCTGATTATAAAATCATCAACATTAGCATTAACTCTGAAGGGAAATACAAATGGACAACTGAAATTAAAGATTATGCGATGTCTACTCCCGATGAAATTAAGCAAGAGTTAAACCTGCAGTATGAGAAAGGACTTTTACCTCAAGACAAATTGCAAACTCAAGTAATGTTGAAAATTGACAAAAAAGCCACTTGGGAACCTATTCTCAAAGCGATTTTCGCAATTCGAGATGCCGGATTTGAAGTCCGCCCTGTCTATGAACCTGAAGAAGGCTGATAGCGGCAGTTTAGCTGCTGCTATCAAACCAATCCTTAATTTTTTTGAATAGACCAGAAATCTCCATTAGAGTTGACTTGGTACCCTAATTTAATGGCGGCTTGAGAGACGCTGGCTTCTACAAAAGGGTCTGACCAGTCATTCCCGCAAAGGATTCCGTTAGTAGAAAGATGATTAAACCAGCACAGGATATCTGCGCTCAAATTTTGACTTGAAGATTCAAGATAGATCACGTCGGCAACTATGCTTAAAGCCTTAGCTCCTTCCGTAGAAGACATTCGGATGGGGACGATTATATTTGCAGTGTTTTCTTGTATGACATTAGACAGGAACTTTTGAAACAAGTTCTTTTGAGAACTATCGCAGCTCCACCATGCATTCACAGCATAATTGGTTACGTTCGCATAGTTTTGAGCCACCCATCTAGCTGCAGCACCATCTTGTGAACCGACATCGATAAATACGGAACCAGAGGTTGTGTTTATCGCATTACTCAGCAAATATGCATTCTCAAGAAAATAAGGTACATAAGACAAGTTGCGAACATTTGTATAGGGCTGAGGATTGACTGCTATTAAGTGAGAGCTACTGGCCATTACTGTTGCAAAAAACGCTGAGCTAATCAATTGTTTTATCATTCGAATCTCCTTTAAGTTAACGTTGATCTTGACCTATTCTGGGCAAGTTAGATTAAATATTAATTTTTAATCTAAAAAAACACTTTATGTTGTAGGCCATTTCTTGTCTATCGACAATTTTAAAAGTTAGCTCTATCAAGCTCATCCTAACTATTCAAATGGGATAAAAAAATTTCCAGCAAATTTATTGAAGAGGCAATCAAAGAAGGGCAGAAATGATTATCGCTGATACTTGTCTCGTATTTCATCTCGTATTTCATCTTGCTTAAAAAGCTTTTGCTAGATAAAATCATATGATTTTAAGAAGGATTATAAAAATGGCATCTTTGTCAAATACTTTATTGATGATACCGAGGGAATTGCCTAGCTATTTAACAGTTGCGTATTCGTTGCGTTACGCAGATATAGCTAATAAAGGTAATTGTATCTCTCGAGTTTTTAACATTGTACAAAGAGCTTTTTCCCTCATTAAAGAGCTCATTTTTTATCGACCATCTTTGTTTGATTTTCAACGAAATGCAGAAAAACTCCACAGAGACTTCGCAGACATTAATCAGTCTATAGCAACAAATGATAAACCAATTTGCGTTTATTTTGTGAGCGCACATGATCACAATGGCGCTATCTTAGGGAATCATCTTTATTATTATCACCATTATAAAATTCAAGGTCTTCAAAAGCATTTCGCTGTTGCGCCAAAGCTTGTTTCCTCACAGGCTGAAATGAAAGCTTTTATGGAAACAATCAAGCAACAGTATCCTCAAAGAGAAATCCAATTTGTTGACGTCGTATCTCATGGTGGAAAATCATCTTTATCAATACGCGCCCAAGGAAAACCGGCAATAACAGCAGAGCAACTACGTGACGATCTTTTTGATGGCTGCGCCCCAGATGCAACCATTTTGCTTGATGCATGTATCACAGGACTTGGAGACAGAAACATCGCTGATGAAATTGCCCGAAAAACACCAGGAAGAACTGTACTGGCTCCAGGCCCAGCCATGTTTTTTTCAAAACCAGTGGTTCAGACTAAAAACAATGTCCCTCGAGTTGTGTCTGCTGTCCATGGATTTGCTATTTTTAACGCCTATACATGCAAATCTTTTTCTTACAAAGAAAAGATGCCCAGTCAATATCCGTACGTAAAAGATGAATCTCTTCAAAGAGACATGTTTTCTATAGCCAGTTTCTCAGTGCTTCAAAATTCATGGCTTGATGCATATCTCAACGAAGAGAATAAAGATCACCAACATCGAGTCATCAATATATTTGATCAACTTTCAGAGGAAACCAAAGCTCTTGTTGCAAAACAAGTTTGGAAAAACAACGGTTCTCCTCTTGAGCACGCGGACACTTTCGGGGAAAATTTTCTGCGAGCACATCCACTCCACTCCAATGTTCGATCAGCATTCAGGTCGGTATTCAATGAATTAATTCATGAAGTTCGCGATTATCCTGGGGTTAGTTGTGCAAAAGCCCTTCTTTGTGCGAAAAATACCTTTCAAGCAATTAATGCATGTGCTCGTAATCTTTGCTGCCGACCTGTAGTCGCGTCGTCTATTTTGCAAAGAGCCTGAGTGTTTATCAGCAATCTTGAATAGTTCTTTACTCTTCGTCCATGTCCATTGTTGTCCATTTTGTCTTGTCCATGGGGTTCTGTCCATCCGCAATTAGAGTGGCTGAGGCGTGAAAGCCGACATTCCTACTATTCGTTGAACGATTTCCCTTACGAGTTTTTTGTAGCTTTCTTGCTCCTTTTTTGGAATCAATGTATAACGATAAATATTTACATTTTTGTCGAATAGAGATCCCATAATTAAACGAACTTGTATATTTTCTTTCAAATTAAAAAGAGTAAAACGCGATTTTTGAAAACTTGCTATCGTTTGATGTATGTTATTGTTTTTTTCAATATTTAAAAAACCACAGGATGAAGATACATATAGGTAGTCTTCTATATTTTCAGGAGGTAAAAAAATTTGATTGATAATGCCTTCATTGGTTCTTGGAGCAGCTTTAATTAACTGTTTTAAATAAGGTTGATACATTTTTTTGTTAATACCTGCACTATCAAAAATGGCTGATACATTTTGAATAAATTTTTCATGATAACGGTATTCATCCTTTGTATTAGCCCATTCAGCAATCCCTTTGCCATAGAGGAAGACAAAAAGAGCTGAATCCGCTGGAACAAAAATATCTATTGAAAATGAAGCAGAAAGCAACTGATAGCTTATTTCTGGTAATCCGTCAAAGTGGTCTGGATTTGTTCGGTATGTTTTATTTTTTAAGAAAGGATACATCTTAAAAAATTCTTCTTGATTTTTAGCTAAAGTATTAGAAGGATAGCGCAAAAATTCAAAATCTTGGAAATTTTCTCCATTAATGGCTTCATACAACTCCTTAGCAATGACTTGATAGGCAAAGTATCGAGAATCTTGTGCAGATACAAACTGATATTTATTTAAATGTTCTAGTTCTTTAAGACGGATTTGAACAATCAATTGCAAGATTTCTTCATGTTTTTTAGCATTTGTTAAAGAATTAAAGTTATGTTGTAGATGATTTAAAACGTCTTCGAGATATGCTTTATAACCGTGAATATGTGAAATTCTTTGCTCATGACTTCGATTTTCTATAGAGCAAATTTTAAAATTATGGAAAAGAATAAAAACGAATAAAAACAAAACTATTTTTTTGATAAACATTATTGTAACCTTTAATTAAAAGGTAAGGATAGTTTATTTAAGGTTAACGATCAATGATATTATTTATGATATTATTTATCTGTGATTAAAAGTCATAATTAGGGAAAATGCAAAAAAACATACTCTAATTGCGCGACTTAGGGGGCGCAATTAAGTCATGAAGATAAAAATGAATTTTAATATCAACTTAAGCATTTGATTATATGATTGATTTTGAACGGATGAGAACTCTTTTGCCTTCGAAAGCAAGACCAAGATACAAAAAGTTTTTTACGCCTCTATCGAGAAGCTCTTGGTCATACTTCTTATCTTCAATTTGTTTGAGTGCTGAATTGACAGCACTCTCTAAGTCAGTTTGTTCAAAACGACCGATTTTTTTGAATTCCATGATAATACCCAAATCATTAGTGTTTTTGGGAATTAACATGACGTCATATCTGCCATAACCACTTTCTCGGTTAGATTTAACCTCATATGTATCTTTTAGTCCAAGTAGCATTCCTAAAACAAAGGCATGATAGATTTTTTCGGGTTCTTGAGGAGATACATCAAAGACGCTAACTGCAGAAATCAAAAACTCTTGGAAAATCTGAGAAAATGTATCGATGTCGCCTGTGGTTAAACTCGTAAGGAGTAAATGATATTTAGATTGATGAATGGTTTTTTCAAACCATTCAGAAATCGTCGTTTTGTATAATTCGCTCACTTCAACATCTGGAATGCGCAAACGGCATGGGGTTCCATAAGCTGGAGTGGAGGCAATTGTCAAGTAACCACTAAATAGGAGTAAAGACCATATCGCATTTGGACTGTTTTCAAGGTTGGAGAATACGATTCCTTCCTCAACATTTTTTTCAATGATGCCGCCCTTAAGAAGGTCCTCTATATCTATTTTAAGATCATCTGTTCCCTTAGTGATAAGCTTTTTCACGAGTGCATTATCACTAGTGTTCACCCAATAAGGAGCCAAAGCCCCTTTTTTTGCAATGCAATTTAAAACCGACCAAGGATTGTAAAGATCTTTGCAAGATCCAATGCGATAACCATTATACCATGTCCGCATTTCTGAAAGCTGAGAAGTCAGATCATAATCTGCTAAAAGTTGTTTTACTTCTGACTCCAATAACCCAAATTTATCTTGGAATTCTTCACTCAAAATGGTAAAAGTGCTGAGGTTGTTTAATCCTGAAAAGATACTTTCTTTTGCAATGCGTAAAATACCAGTAAGAACACCCTGTTCCAAAGAGCTATTATCTTTAAGGCCTCCTGAAAGCCAATTTCGTAGAAAAAAAATCAAAGATTCATAGTAGTCACCGACATAAGCAGCATGGGCAGGAGTGTCATATTCATCAACTAACAGAATAACTCTTGTTTTATGGTATCTATGCAGCCATTGTGTTAGGAAAAAGAGGCTTTGTTCAATCAAAGTTTGATCATCCGTTTCAAAAAGAATTTTATGATAAAGACCTTTTTCTTTTGCAGTTAAGATGTCACCTTCCAAAATATAACTATGGCGTTGGAATTCGATTGCTATAAGCCTGCGTAATGTTGTAAATGTTTCCTGCCAAGACGCGTGTTTAACATCTTTAAGAGTAAGAAAAATAACTGGAAATTTGCCCTGCAGCGACCTATATTTTTCATGCTTCCAAATATTCAAGGATGTAAACAAATAGCTCATGTCATGTTCTGTTTTCTCAAAAAAATAGCGTAACATGGAAAGATTAAGTGTCTTACCAAAGCGACGCATACGAGGAATAAGTGAGACAGCCGCCCCTCTCTCTACAAGTTCTTGAATCAAAAGAGATTTATCGACATAGGCATAGCCGCCTTCAATTAATATTTTAAAATCACTAATACCAATGGGAAGTGGTTTTTTCCTGGGGTCATCCATTTTATTAAAGCCTCCGATAAAAAAGCATATCTTATTTAAGGTAAAAAAAAAAGAAAAACAGACTTCCATTACCTTATCAATAAAGAATACAAACCTATTCTGACATGATGTTTGAACTAATATTGACATCTGGATAGGGTACACTTTAAATTGGCAATATAATATCACCATCTTTAATGAGGCGAGCATTTATGATCATTCAATTTCCCCCTTCATATCCGCTTAAAGAACTCTTACAAAAAGAAACGAAAGAAATTGTGAAGGCGGGATTTCCTTATTTCGATCTTCTGACAGCCTTGTTTGCGCGCAATGCATCGCGGGATCTTTTTGATGCCCATCATTTATTAACCAAGATGCAGTTTAACTCTGAGCAGTTGAGGTTGGCCTTTGTTCTTTATATTGGCATGAGTTCAATCAAAGATTTCCAAAAGATCTCATCAGAAGCTCTCTTGTTTGATGAAGGTGATTTTCAGCAGCAGCTTTTGCCTGTTTTAAGAAATGCCAAAAAACAAGTTGATCATCATTCTTGGAAAGTAGAAAAGCTACAGGAATGCAAACAAGCCTTAGAAAAATTACTTCCTTTTGCTGACCATGAAAATGAATTTCTAAAAAATCTTAGCGAAAAAGGGAAAATTCGGGCCCCGCTATTAACAAATGATCCTCTCATGCAGACCAAAATCGAAAATTTACCATTACTCCGCTGGAGAGCATCACTTGCTGAGTTTAACAAACAATAGAAATTGGTGAAGAAAGTGCCTGATAAAACAGAGGAAAAACAGAGAAAATTTCAGAAAGGGAGATCAGGCAACCAACTAGGAAGACCAAAAGGGACAAGAAATAAGGCTACACTGTTGGCAGAAAAGCTTCTTGAAAATGAGGTGGAAGAGATTTGCAGACAAGCAATCGAGTTAGCTAAGAAGGGCAATATTCAGGCGATCAAGATCGTACTGGATCGGATTCTCCCTCCTAAAAAAGAAATTCTTTTCAGAAGTATACAAAGTACAGGATGAGTCTTTTGAAAGATTTGACTTGGTATTTTCGGGAAGCCAGTTTGGAAGCGAAGAGGAAAATCCTTGGTTCGATTTTCCCGGTAAAATTGATCTTTCAAGATGGAAAATATCGAACCGATGGATTAAACCCAGCGCTTGCGATTATCTTACAGAAATCCAAGGGGTTACAAAATGAAAAAACTGGAGACATTATCATTACTGAAAATGTCTCCGGGGATATGCCCAGGATAGGACTCGAACCTACACACCAAAAGGCACAAGATCCTAAGTCTTGCGTGTCTACCAATTCCACCACCTGGGCTTTGACATCTGGAGAATATAACGTTTTTACTTATTTCAGTCAATTTAAAATTGCCTCTTTTCATTCCTCGCTTGCGAGAAATGAAATTGCATCCAAGCAAAGAGTACAAACCCATTGTCTATAGTTTGTATTTTTTTTGTTTGCTAGCAGTAAATCTTAACTAAAAAAAGAAGAACCCCTTCGGGGTTATATTTTTCATATTCACGTTTTCCCGTAGCTGTGGCTCGGCTTCGCTTCGCTCGCGAGCCTGGCTACGGGCTACAAAAAGAAGAACCCACTTCGTGGGTTGAGCTAGAAGCCTCGCAAAACTCATCCTAACAATTAGGGAATGGGATTCCAAAGGGTTAAAACCCTTTGGCGGGGTTTGGGGCGGAGCCCCAAAAGGGTTAAGACCCTTTGGCGGGGTTTGGGGCGGAGCCCGAAAGGAAAACATGAACTAATTCGGAAAAATTTTTGTAATCCTGAAATAAGAAAGCATGTCCGGCTCCTGAAAAATAAGCCGACCAAGCGAATGGAATTTGATTGGCAACTCTGCGGGCGTTTTCCGGGTCGTCAACGACATCGTCTAATCCGCTTGCAACTAGTGTTGGGACTAACAGGTTTGAAAGAGACTCGAAATATGTATCATTCTCGCTCCAAAGTTGTAAAGCATGCATTTGACGCTGGATAGTTTGATTGGTGATATTTAAATCTTCGGGAACAGATCCTTTCTCTATGGCTGTTGTAAGGCGCATGACGACTTCAGATGCAGCTAAACGTCCTTGAACGGTCTGCGGGAAAATGAGCGAGAGAAGTCCTTCTCTTGTAAGATTTAACTCGGTTAGTTTTTGATAAGTATCGGTTTTGCGTGGCACTTGGTGTTTTCCTCCTGGATTGGGAGAACACAAGATTAGCTTATCAACCAGCGTTGGATGTGTCATTGCGATATTCTGAGCTATTCTTGAACCCATCGACCATCCTAAAAGATAAACTTTATCATATCCAAGGGCTTTAATTAAATTTACCGTATCTTCCGCCATCTGAGGGATTGTGGTAAGGTCTTGTTCGGTGTCCGTGGAAAAACCCACTCCTCGATTATCAAATAAAACTAATGTGTAATTCTTTTCTAATTCCTGAAGTAAAGCGGGGTCCCATTGCCCCATTGTCCCTCTAAAACCCATGATCATCACTAAGGGTTTCCCGCTTCCACGCAGGTAGTAAGCTAATTCTATATCACCGATTTTGATCTTTTTCATTTCGACTCTTTTGTTTTGTTCACAGCTTGTGGTTAAAACAAAAAAACAAACCATACAGAGCAAATGCTTAAAAACTTTATATACAATGTTCATGTCTCTCTCCTTAGCCTGCTACCTCTATCGTCAGAGGGGGTGCTTGATAATCTTTGCCTCCAACGTTCACTTTGATTGGCTGCAAAGTGTGGATTCCTTTTGGCATTCCGTCAAGTTGAAATCTATAAATAGTTACTTCTATGCTACTATAGGAAGACATGGGGACGGATTGGATTAATTCTACTTTAAGCGGTTTATTTCCCAAGCGAAAGCTATTGACATCAATTTTTTTGTTCGCGTTGTGAGTTACCATGACGGATCCTGCTATGGGCTTGCCTGCGAGCAAGGTTTGATATTCACTAATTTCTGAACTGACTTGAGTTCCATCTCCATAAATTAAGACGTTAGACTGAGATGCTTCAGCATGGATATACAATGGAACTATAAATGATACGTATAAAATCAATCTAAATAATGCCATGACCTATTCCTTAGAAGTAAACTTTCTTATTATTCCTTCTTGTAAAGCGTTTCGAAATATTCAACAACTATTTTCGAAAACTTTAAAGGGTCTATTGACAGGTGATAAGGCTCAAGGCTACGATGGAGGCGGTGTCTGTTCTCAAGACATTTTGATGAAGCTTGACGCCCTGCGCTCCTAGGGACTTTAAGACATCCTCTTCACTCTTTTCAAACCCGCTTTCAGGTCCTATAACAAAAATAATCCCTTGCTTAATGGTTTGTAAATTTAGTGTGTGGGAAAATAAAGGCGCTGCGTCCGAGAGGTCGCCAAAGTAAGCATGGTATTCAAAGCTTTTCCAATCATGAATAGAGGGCAATACCGTAATTGTCGGCAGCCATAACCTGTCGCATTGTTTGATTGCTGCGATGGATAGGCCTCTCAATCGGTCTAATTGATGATCTGTCAATGACTTTCGTTCGCTAAATCGGCCGGGAAACAACCAGAGATCTGTCATTCCTAGCTCGGTTCCTTTTTCCAAAATGAAATCTAAACGATTGATACGTGGAATGGCCTGGGCAAGGATGATTTTACTTTCGCGTTGACTGTGTTTGAGAATAGATTGTACTTGAATAATAGCTTGTTTTTTGCCGATTTGTAAAAGAGCGGCTGCAGCTAAAATTCCTTGTCCGTTGATAATCTCAATCATCTCACCTTGTTTAGTGCGTATGACATGGATGAGATGATGGAATTCTTGATCTTCAATAGGAATTAAATCATCGACCTTGAGATCAGAATTTATGTAGTATCGTTCAGCAGACATTCAAAGAATTTGTTAAAAGTTAGTAATTAATGATTGAAATTTTGCCATCTTCGATCACACTTTCGAGGTTGAGTTTTTGTTCAGGTGAAGTGTAAAGTCTGAGTCTTTGCAAGTAATCTCTAAAACGTTTGCGTATTAACGCTTCCCGTTTTTTAGGAAGGGCTGTCTGGCTATTTTTTCCAACTGAAAGATGTGTAATTAAAAATGCAACATATGTATCTTCCAGTTCTTTCGTGTTAACCACACCCAAGCTCCATTCCAATATTTGACGTTCTTTTTTTGGAGCGGCTGTTATGTTCAGGATTAGGTTATCGCGAATAATACTCAAAAACAAGCGACTGACATCTTTGACATATAATGGAATGGTAAAAACAGGAATTCCATTCTTCATTTCAACATAATCCCCCGCCGTCATTTTTATTGTATCCGGATTAACGGAATCACTTGTTTCCAAGGGATAAAAAACGGACAACGGAACCTTGCTTTCGACAGGCAACACTTGTTTGCGCAAAAAGTAAATGCGCAACACTTGCGCTTCAGGGTCGTTTATATCCTCTAAAGCATTATTATGAAAAGGGATTAAAATCTGCTTCCATTTATTAGGCACCAAATAGCGAATCTCATCATCATGGAAATTGCCCGGAGAACTTTTGATCGAATCGAGGTCACTTAAAGATATATCAGAAAGGTCAAACGTCAGGTCCAGACCTTTAGCTTTTAACTTCTGAACTTCGTCTTCCGGGCCGCTCACAGTTTGTGTTAATTTCAGAGGCCAAATGTCCAGAAATTCATATCCGGTAGGAGGATCGCCAATCGGAGACAAGACAACCACAGGGATTTTTGCCGTTACCAACTGGCTGAGGTTGATCACCAGTTCACTATGATCGACTTGCGTAATATTATGAAGCAAATCGATATTTGGATTTAAACTCACCAGATTTTTTTTGTTGATTTTGACGACCCACTCGTCGTTGCTAGCGGTTGATGCATCTAGAAGCACTTCCAGGTCGCCGGGCTCTAATTCGTTGATTACATCCTTACTGCCGCTTAAGGTCAATGTGATCCTCTTTTGGAGAATGCCATTAGGCAGTAACCCTAAAATGGTTTTATCTGCTGGAAGATTTAAAATGCGGATAGGGATATTGGGTATATTTTTAGTATCAATGATAGAATGGTCGACTAAAAGCCATATGACAATGGCTGCAACGAAAGCGATAACTTTACGTTGCCAGTTATTGACTATAAGGCTTCTTATCACGGTTTCCATTTTTTTAATGCTCCTAAGAAATCAAAGCGGGATTTCATGGATGTCGCCGGAGGGTTGAACACGCTTCTTATAATCCCTTTGAATCGATCAATCTTTACTCCTCGTGTCATGATTCCGTCGCGTGCTATGGAAACTTTTCCGGTTTCTTCTGAAACAACGATAATCAAAGCATCCGTAATTTGACTGATGCCAAGTCCTGCGCGATGTCTTGTGCCCATTGATTTTGCAAGCTGAGAGCTATCGTCTGCCAAAGGAAGAATTGTAGCAGCCGACAAGATTGTCGTGCCGCGAATGATGACAGCACCATCATGAAGAGGAGTTGTCGTCACAAAAATAGATTCTAAGAGTTCAGGGGAATACTGCGAATTTAATCCAACAGCCTTATTCGCATATTCATCTAAAGAATCCTGATTTTCTAATAAAACAAGCGCTCCGATCCTTCTCTCAGCCATACGATAGATAGATTGACTGATGGAATCTAAAAATCTATCGAATTCGGTGATTTCTTGGTACTTTTTTCCTTTCACGCTTAGTTTAGAAAGAGCAAGCCGCAATTCAGGCTGAAAAATAATCATCAAAGCGATGACGGAGACGTTAACAAAATAAAGCATTAATTTTTGCAAAACTTGCAAATGAAACCAGTTGGAAGCGGAATATACAATGACAAAGGCCATTAAACCAAAAATGAGGTCCATCGTGCGGGTATTCCAAAAAAATAACAGGAGGTAATAGATCATGATCGAAATGATCAAGACCTCTAAACCTGGCACCAGAAATTGTTCGAATAGCCGCATAAACTTTCTTTATTCCGTATAATCAAAGTCGACTTCAGAGCATTAGTTGTTTCCATTTATTTCGAGAGAGGACAATAATTTGATGACGTCGCAATGTTCTCGAATATCGTGTACACGTATTATATCCGCCCCGGATGCTATCACAATGGCATTCATTGCTAGCGTAGCAGTTAAAAGCTCCGAAGCGGATTTGTTAAGCAGCCGTGACATAAATGACTTGCGGGATACACCCACAAGGAGGGGGAATCCTATATGCTTAAGTCTTTGCAAATTGTGTATGATTTCGAGATTATCGGCAACGGTTTTTCCAAATCCAATGCCTGGATCGATGATGATTTTATTCTTTTTGACCCCAGACTTAACTAAAAGCTCGATTTGTGCATCAAAAAATTTCAAGAGATGATTAATGATTCCTTCCGGATACTCAGGATGCTGCTGCATTGTCTGAGGAGTCCTTAACATATGCATTACACAAACCTCCACATCAAATTTGGCAGCAACCTCTCTCATTTCAGGATTGTTAAAACCACTGACATCATTAATCAAAGAAGCTCCGGCGTGCAATGCTGCCAAAGCAACAGATGGTTTCGTGGTATCGATAGAGATCTGGATTGGAATTTGCTTTTTTAAACTTCGAATGACAGGAATGACCCTTGCCAGTTCTTCGGCTTCAGTAACCTGACCCGCTCCCGGCCGGCTAGACTCTCCACCGATATCAACGATATCTGCTCCCTCCTGATAGATGTCTACCCCTCTTCTAAGCGCAGCTTGTTCGTCAAAGTAGCGATTCCCATCATAAAAAGAATCCGGGGTGACATTAAGAATTCCCATCAATCTTGTTTTCGGCATGTTTATGCAGGATTTTATTTTATTACGGAAATGTTATGCTAAAATTAAAAAAAACTCAACAAATTTATTTTCACGTGAATAGTCTACTTAAAGTAATGATATCGATTTAAATCAATAGTTATTTATTTGACATATAATAATAATTATTTCATTATTAAAATAAGTATAGTATTTAAATAGTGAGGTTTAATACCATTATGATTACAACTAGTATTCAAAACTTAAGACAAAAGATAGTAGATTTAAAGCCAGATCTACCACCTGTCATCCAAAGTAAAAATAAACCACTGTTTGATGGGATTGTAAATAAATTCAAAGAGTTGGGGGATAATGTAATATCCTTTTTTACATACTTCAATACACGTCGCGTCGAATGTTTAGCTTTAGCTAAGAATGATTTGAGATTACCTCATGATAAAATTGAAGAAATAGATAAATCATTGGAAAGTTTAAAAACAAATTACCCGTTTTTAACAAATGAAATAATTAATTGACATAACATCCTCTATATCAATGCTTTATGACGCAATTTCAGAGCTCAATATTTTTCTTTGATTCTACCCAGGCCATTAGGCATCAGGCTAAGAGAATTTATTATCCTGATACTTAGTTTGCCCTTCACACCCGAAGGGTGTGTTTGTAGGTAGCCCAGAGTGCCTTGCGAGCGAAGCGAGACAGGCACTCTGGGTAAAACGAATGAAAGGACATGCACCCTCGAACGAGGGTGCATGAATACGACAGAATGGCCCAGAGGTTTTGATATTGTTAGACCATCATGGGGTGTCTTTTGATCTGCAATACCTTTGGAAATAATCCATGCACCCTCATTCGAGGGTGCATTTTCTTTCATTCGTTATCCCAGAGTGCCTGTCTCGCTTCGCTCGCAAGGCACTCTGGGCTACCTACAAACACACCCTTCGGGTGTGAGGAAGACTTCCGAATCTACGAGCCTCCAAAGGACTAAAAAATCAACGAACCCCGCACATTTAATTTCACCCATCGAATGTAAATTTATTTCCTCTAAATTTCTAATTTTGTTAATGTTAACATTTTCTTTGGTTTTGGAGGATTAATGAACGTCGAAATACTCGCTAGACTGCAGTTTGCATTAACAATCATGTTCCACTATATTTATCCTCCGCTAAGTATTGGGTTGGGTCTGATCCTTGTCATAATAGAAGGATTGTACCTCAAAACCAAAGAACCTATTTTTTTACAAATGGCAAAGTTTTGGACCAAAGTCTTTGCTTTGACTTTTGCGATGGGGGTTGCAACTGGAATTGTCATGGAATTTGAGTTCGGCACCAATTGGTCTGTTTATTCAAGGTATGTCGGAGATGTGTTTGGAAGCGCTTTAGCTGCGGAAGGTGTTTTTGCATTTTTTCTAGAATCAGGGTTTTTGGCTTTGCTTCTTTTTGGTTGGAATAGAGTTGGTCCGAAAATGCACTTTTTTGCAACGCTCATGGTTTGTTTAGGAGCACATTTTAGCGCAATCTGGATTGTTGTAGCAAATGCCTGGATGCAGACACCTGCCGGATTTCATATCGTAGGGGAAGGACTCAGTGCCAGAGCTGAAATCATTGATTTTTGGGGAATGGTATTTAATCCCTCCAGCATGGTGCGATTAGCGCACACAGTCATAGGAGCTTGGTTGTCGGGCGCTTTTTTAGTCATAAGTGTCTCCGCCTATTATCTTTTGAAAAATAAATTTTTGGCTTTTGCAAGCCATTCCCTTAAAATTGGATTGTTTGTCGCTATCGTTGCTGTTTTTTTGCAATTGATCACCGGGGATATGAGCGGAAAAATTGCCGGAAAACATCAACCTGCTAAAATGGCGGCGTTTGAAGGGATTTATCAGACGCAGAAGGGGGCGCCTCTAGGTGTCTTGGGTTATGTGGATGCCAAAGAGCAAAAAGTCTATGGGATTGCTATACCAAAACTGCTTAGTTTCATGTTATTTAGCGATTTAGATGCAGAAGTCAAGGGGTTGGACCAATATCCAAAAGAAGATTGGCCTAATGTTCCTGTGCTTTATCAGACGTATCATTTAATGATTTGGATGTGGGGATTCATGACCGTCACAGCCCTTACTGCTGTCTATCTTCTTTGGAAGAAGAAATTGCTCCAGAACAAATGGATGCTTCGATTGTTGGTGTTTTCGTCGATCTTTCCGCAAATTGGCAACCAGGTTGGGTGGGTCTCAGCAGAAATGGGCAGGTATCCGTGGATCGTACAGGGTTTATTGCGCATCTCTCAAGGTTTATCTAAGTCGGTGACGGCAAATCAGGTCTTAAGTTCGATCATCATGTTTGGCTTTGTGTATTTCTGTCTGTTTATTCTGTTTATTTATTTATTAAATGATAAATTTAAACACGGCCCAAGCGAAGACGATCTTAAGTCTCCTTATCATAATCTTCCAAATTATCTAGAGGAAATTAAAGATGGATCTTCTGTCTGATTTACAATTTATCTGGTTTACTGCTTTCGTGCTCCTAATCATTGGCTATGCAGTTTTGGATGGCTTTGATCTGGGAGTTGGCATGTTGCATATGTTCTCAAAACAGGATCTCGAACGGCGATTGATGCTTAATTCCATTGGACCTGTGTGGGATGGCAACGAGGTCTGGCTGGTCACAGCAGGCGGGGCCTTATTTGCGGGATTTCCGGATGTCTATGCCACCCTATGTTCAGCTTTTTACTCGCCTCTCATGCTTTTGTTGAGCGGTCTTATTTTTAGAGCTGTGGCAATTGAATTCCGCAGCAAACAGCCTATGGCTTGGTGGCGATGGATGTGGGATGTATTATTTACTCTTGCAAGCTTTGTAATTGCTATGATCCTGGGAATCATCATGGGCAATCTGATTCGCGGCATTCCTTTGGATGAACATAAGGAATTTACTGGAGACTTGCATCATCTGCTTAATCCCTATGCACTTTTAGTCGGAGTCTTGACAGCTTCGGTATTTTTAATGCATGGAGCGATCTATTTGATGCTTAAAACTGAAGGGGAATTCCATGAAAAAATGCGCAGATGGGTGAATCCAACCATCATTTTTTACATTATGTGTTTTGCATTAACAACGATGGCAACGCTCATTTTTTTACCGCATATGACGGATATGATTCAGGAACGGCCTTATTTCTTTATAGTGGTTGTCATCAACATGTTGGCGATAGCAAACATTCCACGTGAAATAAGCCGTGGCAAGGATGGGTTTGCATTTATTTCCTCTTGCATAAATATTATCTGCCTCTTAGCTTTATTTGCCATTGGCACTTATCCAAATGTGATCAGGGCGAGCAACAATCCTTCTGGACTTAGTCTGACAATTCATAATTCCTCGTCTTCAGTAATGACGTTGGAAATTTTGCTTATAATGGCTTTAATCGGCATACCATTAGTCATCGCATATACATTCGGAGTCTATTGGATTTTCCGAGGCAAGGTTAAAATTGAGTCGACGAGTTATTAATCAATCATATAAAGGAGTCATATTCAATGGGCATAGAAAATCCCGGTCATATTTCACGTAATAACAACTTTAGCAATGTTGGTAAAGGCCATGATCGTCCTGGAAGGTATGAAAAAAAGCCGGATAATGCACAGAATCACTATGTACAAACCAATCAAGTGGGTCTTGAAGTTTTTAGTGATCAAAATCATAATGTAAAAGCTAAGCAAGCTCAACTACAAAAAAAATTGGCCGAACGAGCAGTTCGCAAAGACCCCGTTCCGCAAGATCCAGTGGAAAAATTTCTAGCGCTCAATATAATAGCCGCGAGATTCGACAATCCAACTTGAGAATAATATACGCGTTCTTTAGAGTTAGAGTTCTTGTTTCTTTTCTGCAGGGGGTTGAGAAGGCGTTGTTTTCTCTGTGTTGGATTTTTCTGTTTGTTTTAGATGCGAATTAAAGTCTTCCCAAATTTTTTGAAGTCTGGCTTTTTCAACTAGAAATTCAGCTTTTAAATCATCAAAGGCTTTTTGAAGATCCGCATTAATGTCTTCTTTTGGTTTGCTTTGGGCGGCTTGTCCTTGAGAGCTATCAGATTTATAGAGACCTTCGGATGATTTTTCATTTGAAGTCTTTACGAAATAGCTTCTGATCAGTTCTTGATTGGCGACAGCCAATGAAGCGATCAAGGCAAAGACTAGAAACAAAAGTGTTAACGTAAACCCAATGATCCTTCTCGATGTCAAAAATAATGTGAGAAAAAAAATGACAGCCCCAGTAAGATATGCCAGTCCATTTTTAGAAACGATACAAGTAAAAAATTCGTTCATTTAGATATTCCTCCTCTATGATCAAAATGCTGATTAAAAACTATCGTATCATTGAATAATCATGCTACAATTTTTTTAGATTATTTGTATTAAAAGGGGACATCATCGCAAGGTTCGACGATTCCGAGCACTTTGCGGGCGGCAGCCATGATAAAAAATGTCCCGCATATTAAAAGGATCTGATCTGCATTGGCGGCTTCAACGAGGGCTTGCTTGACAGATTCTTTCACATTTGAATGCAAAGAAAAAAGGGAACGATCTTGGCATAAATTAGCAAAGATTCTTTCAAGTTTTTCTACATGGGCAGCTCTGGGATGGGCTGCTTCTGTCAGATGGGTATATTGGGAATTGCTGTGAATGATTTTCAGGCAGGATTCCAGGTCTTTACTTTTTGAAAGACCGCAAACTACCCTCACTTTATCGCCGGGGAATCTTTGATTTAAAGCGTAAAATAAATGGTCTAAGCCATCGGCATTATGAGCAACATCCAAAATGACGGTTTTGGGAATTTGATGGACTGCACAATGTCTAAGTCGTTGACTGTCAAAGACTTGCATGCGACAAAGAGGCCTTTGTTTCAGCCCTGTCGAGATGGCTTGGGAGGAAATGTTTAATTTTTCTAAGGCTTTTCCGGCAATCGCTTGATTTTCTTCCTCAAAGTCAAGGAATGATCCTCTGACTTGCAGGCATTCACTTTGTCTGCTTTGTGCGATCTCGTTGATCAAAGGATAGGGGACTCGAGGTCCAATGATAAGGGGGACATGAAGTTTGATAATGCCAGCTTTTTCTAGGGCAATGCTTTCAATGGTATTGCCAAGAATTTCAGTGTGATCATGAGAAATGCTGGTGATGATAGATAATAGCGGCGTAATGATGTTTGTAGCATCTAACCGCCCTCCCAAGCCTGTTTCGATGACGGCAATGTCGACATTTTTGCTAGCAAAATATTTCAGGCAAAGGAGTGTTGTGATTTCAAAAAAAGTCGCTGGTATTCGATTTGTTTCGTTGATATGGAAAATGCTTTGAAGCAAACTTGAAACATCTTCTTCTGAAATCATTTGGGTGTTAATAGCTATTCTTTCTCGAAAAGTGGCAATGTGTGGAGAAGTGTATAGGCCGACTTTTAATCCGGAGGCTTGTAAAGCTGCGGCAATCTTGGTAGAGACGGATCCTTTGCCATTGGTTCCGGCGACATGGATAGTTTGAAATTTCCGATCGGGAAATCCAAGAGCTTCATTTAATCTAAAAGAGTTTTCTAAACCTAGCTTCATGCCATGGCTAGCACTGCATGAGTATAGCTTTTGTAATAATTGTGTGTAATTCATTGATTTAAAAGGGCTGTTGTTTGAAGTTATTTTATTTTTGATTTTGTAAATATTGTTTTTGCATAGCATCAAAAGTCTCTTGACATATCCAAGAGCATCCCAAGGCTATTGTCGGCTTGATATTGCCATGAAAGTCAGAACCACCAGTTTTCAACCACCCCTTTTTGTCGGCAATTTTAATCCACCTTTCGTTCTGTTCCGCTTTAAAATTTCCATAAAAGCATTCGATGCCATCAAAATTCATTTCTAAGAGAGTATGGACACTTGCTGGCTGTTCAATGAGATGCGGGTGGGCAATGATCGCTAAGCCGTTGGCTTCGTGTATGACATTCAATGTTTCTTCTATAGTAAATGAACTACCGGGGACATAGGCAGTCTTTCCTTCGCCAAGATATTTTTTAAAAGCTTCCTGGATAGATGTGACATACCCTTTTTTTACAAGGCCTTTTGCGATATGAGGACGGCCGATGGTATGGGATTGATTCAATTCCCCCTCCAGGATTTCTTCCATGCTCAAAGGCATATTAAGGGTATTTAATTTTTTTAGGATTTCAAGATTACGCCCTTTTCTTCGTAGTATGTGCCGTTCACAAAGAGAGAGAATTCCCGGGTGAAAAGGGTTAAATGCATAGCCAAGGATATGAATGCTGACGCCGTTTTGAATGGTTGAAAATTCTACTCCCGGTAATAGTTCTATTCCAAGTTCTTGAGCTAGGGGGAAAACCGTTTCATAAGCCTTAGTTGTGTCGTGGTCGGTAATCGAAAGCCCATTTAAACCTTGCTGGCTTGCATGGACGATTAACTCTGCCGGAGTAAAGCTTCCATCGGAACACGTTGAATGGCAATGCAAATCAGCTCGGAATTTACTCATGTTGCCCTTTTTCATTTTGAATGAGACGGATCTCGATTTCAAGATTGATACCTTTTGTTTCTTGAATCTTACATTTGATTTTTTCGATTAGCTCTTTCACATCCTTGGAAGTGGCGAGGCCTCCTTTATTGACAATAAAATTGGCATGGATGTCAGAGACAGCTGCACCTCCGATTTGCTGGCCTTTAAATCCAGCTTTGTCGATTAAAGCCCCTGCATGTTCGCAAGAAGGGTTACGAAAAACACAGCCGGCAGATTTTTCTCCATATGGCTGAGTTTTGGTCCTATAAGCAACGATTTCAAGCTGCTTTGCACGCGCTTCTTTATAGGGTTCCAATCTGAAAGTGGCACCCACAATCGCTCCCTCCATTTGCTGAAAGGAAGAACTTCGATAACTGAAATTTAATGCATCTCTTTTCAAAGTAACCAATTTGCCGTCCAACGTTAAATAATCAACGGAAAGTAGCGAATGGCAAGTTTCAGTTCCATTTGCACCGGCATTCATGAAGACGGCACCCCCGACACTGCAAGGAATTCCGGAAGCAAATTCTAGACCCGTCCACTGCTGGCGGGCAGTTTGAACTCCAAGAAGGGCAAAGCTGTAACCCGCACCCACATGGTACGTTCCCACTTGAGGGGATTCAAAAAAATCAATTTTATTGGCGATGACTACTCCCTTGAAACCTCTATCATCAAAAAGGCAATTCGATCCCTTTCCCAAAATAAAGTGTTCGAGTTGATTTTCTCTGCAGAATAAAAAGGCCTGTTGCATTTCTTCAATGTTTCGCGCTTCAACATAATATTGTGCGGGGCCGCCAATGCCAAATGTGCAAACTGCTTTTAGAGGTTTCTGTTGGAGCAGATTAAGGGCTGGTATCTTCTGGATCATGGCTATTCTCGAAATCCAACTGTTTTTTAGGGATAGTCTTTGAAATTTCATTTGCGATTTCTTCGCTTTTGAGAAGGGCGTCGGAAGCTTGTGCAATTTGTGCATTATCCATGAGGAGTCCTTCGTTAGCTTTAAAGATGTTATCTAATAAAGCATTGATGAATGCAGCTGATTCCGGCGATCCAAACTTCCTTGCCAGGCGCATGGCTTCTGCTATCGCAACCTTAGGAGGGATGTTCTCATCAAAAACAAGCTCATAAATTCCAATTCGCAAAATATTGCGTTCAACACTCTGAATTCTGTCAAATGAGTACGATGTAGAAGTGTTGCTGATCAACTTATCGATGGCAGATAGCTTTTCAAGGATGAGATTGACTCTTGCTTGCGCTTCTCTCACAACTTTCTTTGTGACAGAAACCTCTTTCATGATCAATGGAATCATGTCTTCTTCATTAGGGCTTCCGATATCGTAACTATAAAGAAGCTGGAAGAGTATTTCTCTGAATTTTTGGATTGGGACGGCCATTTGTTGTTCCTAAGTGACAGTTCCCTTAATGGGGATATAATAGGATTGGCAAGAATTTAAATCAAGAGCATTCATCCTATGCAGTTTCTATCGCTTTTATTTTTTTCGGAAAAAAAATCCTGCTTTCTTGAATGACTTCATGAGATAACCCGGCTATGCCGATCATATTGGTGATAAGCATTAAAGAAATTGAAACATCGGCTAGCAGCCACACCCATTCGACATGCGAGATTGCTCCAATAGGGATCATGGCAATGTAGAGATATTTGAACCAGTACGCTGCTCGAGGTCCAAATATAAAACCGATGGCTTTTTCTCCACAACATCCCCACGCCAAAATCGTCGTATAGGCAAAAAGAACTAAGGCAATGATCACGATGTAGCCGCCCATGGCATGACCTAATCCTTCTTGAAAAGCATAAGATACCATATTGGTGCTGTGCAAACCAGGTTGTTGCCAGGCGCCAGTTACAATTAAAACTAATCCTGTCGTGGTGCATACAATCATAACAAGAAGAGGTGCTACCAAAGTGACGATGCCGTCGATGATAGGATTTTTTGTAATAGCACTCGATTGTAAGATAGGGACAAGGCCCGTGCCAGCATCTGTTGCAAATACACCTCGCTCAAACCCTGTCGTCAACGCTTTGATTACTCCGTATCCAACGACTCCTCCTGCAAAAGAATTAAAATTAAAAGCAGATTTGATCATCAATTCAAAAGCCGGAAGCACATTTTGCCAATGAAATCCGATGATGATAAAAGCAGTGCCGAGATACAAAGCTGCTTTTAAAGGAACAAAGATGGAGGCAAATCTTGCGACTCTTTGAATTCCTCCCAAAGAGACGCCACCGACAAAAATGGCTATTGCAATGCCGCAAAGCAAGGGATTCAATCCATAGCTTTGTAGAGGAAGGGCAATTGAATTCACTTGGGTTAAGTTTCCGCATGTAAAAGCACCGAATATAGTGAAAATGGCAAAAACGATAGCTAAGGTTTTGAATCCTAATCCATTTCTTAGATAATACATGGGGCCGCCGACATATTCGTGATCGGAATTTTTTTGACGGTATTTAACTGACAGAACACAGCTAGCATATTGAATAATAGCCCCTAAAAAGGCTGTGACCCACATCCAAACTAAGGCACCTGGTCCTCCTGCGGCTAAAGCCACAGCCATTCCAGATATATTGCCGGTCCCAAAATTGCCTGCCAAAACGGCAGAGATGGCTTCAAAATGACTAATGTTTCCCTGCCCTCCTTCCTGTTTTTTTATCAAATAGGAAAAGCTCATTTTTAACTTGGAGAGTTGGATAAAACGCAATTGAAAGGTGAGATAAATTCCCAAAAGTACAATAAAAGGAAATACAATGAATAAAGTAAAATATTCATTATATGATTTGATGAATTCTTTTATCATTAAATCCATTAGATAACTCCGCTCTAAATATTAGAAATATGGTTGTTTACTTGCAGTCAGACTTTTCTGTATTTTTCAGAAAATCAAAATATAGCTGTTACGATGAAAATTTATTGCCCCTTACGGGGAGGAGGAGATTTTGGAGGAATTAATTGAATGCAATAGACAAAGACGATCGCCTGACAATTTTCTAATAAATTTAAAATCTTCTTGTAATT
>Ga0206843_10009_pt2 | contig 68594 bp, 46 predicted proteins | sample Alteio_BWOrgCont_21_FD_152869 | JGI IMG/M metagenome (GOLD analysis project Ga0206843, IMG submission 152869) | Enriched cells from forest soil in Barre Woods Harvard Forest LTER site, Petersham, Massachusetts, United States -... | ecosystem: Environmental > Terrestrial > Soil > Temperate forest >...
ATTCAAATTGTTCATCTTTTCCTGGTAAGATGCTTAAATCAATTTTTCTTAATTCAATTGTTAAAAGCTCTTTTTCAAGTTTAATTGTTTTTTTAAGATTTTCTAAACTTGGATTTTTTGATAATTGTTTAATTTCAATTTGACACATTATTTCTCGGTTTAAATCGGGAAGAAGCTCATTCACTAGCTTATCAACTGGTTCGTTTAGCGTGTCTTTATCTTTTAGCTTGTTTTGTCTATCTTCTAAATACTCGAGAGTTTTTACAAGTTTAGACAATTTTTTTTCATCTGCTATACTAACATTTTTTTGAATTTGTTTTATTTCAATTTGTTTTATTTGAAATATTGTAAAATCAATTTTTTCTTTAATTATTTCTTTAATATTGTCTAAACTCTGATCTGTTGATAAAAGCTCCTTTGCTAACAATTCTGTTTTATTTCTATAAGATTGTTCTTTTTTTAAACCAATGAGATTTTTTTTAACTAACGCATTTATACCAAATATTAATTCATTGAAATTTCTAGGAGGTGGCATGGAGTTAATTTTATGATGTATTTCTATAAATTTTTTTGGAAATTTTTTTGGTTTAATTTGTTGGTAACTGTCTGTGAATTGTTTGTTTTGTTCCTTTAATATTTTTAGCTCTTTTATTACTTTGTCTTTAATGCCGGGAAGTAATTCTGGTGAATAATCACTACTTTTTAAATGTTCGATAGAATCTTCGCTTAATTTATGTAATTCTTTTATTTTCTTATATAATGCTATAACATCCTTGATCTGTGGCTTTTCTTCTGGGTTTTTAGTAAATTTATTTGATGTAGACTTTTGTATACTTTTGACAACTTTTTTGAAACCTTTAATCTTCTCTCTAAAATCAGGCCTATTAGATTGATTTACATTTGAAAACATAATACAATCTCCTTTTCTTATCGAATACCTAAAATTATTATATATTTTACTATATAACTTTTTCAAATAAAAATTATTAAACAAAGCGGTTTTAGTTAAAAATAAAGCCGAAGCTGAGTAAAAATCCAAAAGAGAGCTGTAAAAGAGAAGCAAATCCCAAAAATTGATTAAAAAGTATAGAAGGTTCGTTTTTCCAGACTTTCAAAATCAGAAGAAATGCCAAAGGTAAAGCAATTAATGGAAGAAGACTGATTAATATGAACCCTTTTGACAGCCAATATAGGTTCAAAATAAAGGGTAATAGAATTGTACATGTGATTTCCATTCTAGCAAAAGTTGCACCGAATCGTACAGCTAAGGTTTTTTTGTCAGATTGGGTATCTTCAACGATATCTCTAAAATTATTGATCGCAATCAATGTTGTAGCTAATAGACCCATTTGAGTGCCTAAAACCAAGGCTTCCTCATTCATTGTTCCGGTTTGTATGTAATAGATCGATGCAGTAATGACCCATCCAAAAAAAATAACCACGAACAATTCTCCTAAACCGTGGTAAGCTAGAGGATAAGGCCCTCCAGTATATAGATATCCCGCTAAAATCGAGGCGAATAAAACAATTAATAAAGGAGTTCCCCCTTGCATGATCAGCGGAACACTAAACAGCAACGCTAAGCCAAAACATGCGATTCCCCCTCCATAGACCTGTTTCATAGATAATAGTCCCGTTTGAGTCATGCGTAGAGGTCCTAATCGCATTTTAGTGTCCTTGCTATTCGAAAAATCAAGGCTATCATTTATTAAATTGGTTCCAATTTGAATAAAAAGAGAGGCAATGAGTGCTGATAAAGAAAACATCCAATGGATTGGATATCCATTAAAATAAGCCAATAATGTCGCTGTATAAATGGGTGCAAAAGAAGTAATCAAAGTTTTTGGCCTTGCGGCTAAAAACCAAGCTTTCCATGAATTTTTTTTGATTGTTAAAACTGAATTCTGAGGATCTAACATTTCAACCTCTTTAATCCGGTGGGTGCAATTAAATGTGCGGGGTTGGTTGATTTTTTAGTTCTTTTGAGACTTGTAGATTTTCTGGAAAGTCTGCCTTCACACCCGAAGGGTGTGTTTGTATGGTAGCCCAGAGTGCCTTGCGAGCGAAGCGAGACAGGCACTCTGGGATAATGAATGAAAAGACGCGCACCCTCGAACGAGGGTGCATGGATTAAACGAGATGGTAATGAAGCTTGTATATAGATGCAGGCCATACTGCCTTATTCATGCACCCTCTTTCGAGGGTGCATGTCCTTTCATTCGTTATACCCAGAGTGCCTGTCTCGCTTCGCTCGCATGGCACTCTGGGCTACCATACAAACACACCCTTCGGGTGTGAGGACAGGCTACATGCTTTGCCGCTAAAAGGTGTTATAACAAATTGAGTTGTAAAAATAAAGTCTCAAGACAAAGATTTAATGATGTCGACCTTTCTAATGAAAGCCTGGCTTGAACAATCGCTTTTTGCACGGTCTCTAAAGGCAATATTTCCCCTCTTTGCAAACTTTGTTCAAGCTGCGGCTCGAAATCCCTATGAAAAAGATACTCTCTATTGCCATTGACGTGAAGAAGTTCCAAATCTCGATACCATCCGATAATCACGTCAAATAATGCTTGCGCATCATTCATCATGTGCATTGCTGCCATTCCATCGATCTCCTTTTCAAAACTTTGCAATTGAATGGCTGAGAGGTTCTCTTGCGGGATCCGGATGATCTCTTGCTGCAAAGATTCCTCACATTTTTTTTTAAGTAGATCGATTTTTGCTGAAATAGCCTCGGCTCCTTCGCTTAATTCTTTATACATTTGCATCTTGCCTTTGGACAAAATTGCCAAGATCATCTCACGCAATTCATTCCCCTCTCCTCGTTGAAGCCTGAGAGCATTGCCTAAAGATCCGCGAGCCAGAGTCGCTAACTTTTTTGCATTTTGTTCACTTTGTCCCCATCGGCTATTTAAAGCCATGGCGATTTCAATGTCCGCTAATGATTGAAAGTGAATGGTTCGGCAACGGGATAAGATGGTTGGAAGCAAAGCTTCCGGTTTACTCGAAATGAGAATAATCACTGCATCTTCGGCAGGTTCTTCAAAAGTTTTTAACAAGGCATTTGAGCTATAAGGCAGCATGCGCTCGGCATTATGAATGATGAAGACTTTCTTTTGGCCCTGATAAGGCGCTAAATAAACTTCCTGGCTAAATTGTCGCATGGAGTTAATGCTATGCAAACCAATTTTACCTTCGGGATAATACAAATGGAGATCCGGATGATTTTCAGATCCAAGAAGCAAAGTAGCCAACGCTTTGGCAAAAAGACTTTTTCCAATCCCATCAGGCCCTGTAAACAACAAGGAGGTGCCCAATGATTTCGTTTCTACCATCCTTATTAGATATCGCTTGATTTGCTCATTGCCTATGATGGAATCAAATTCATTCATAACCGGGCTTCTAAATGTTTTAACGCATCCTTAAATACGGATTCCGCGGATCGCGAAGCATCGAGGACAACGATGCGATGGCTGTCCTGTTTAGCAAGGGCTAGAAATCCTTGTCTGACTTTTTCATGGAAAAGTGCTTTTTCCCTTTCCATTCTATCTTGAACCCGTTGTTCTTTTACTCTTTTGAGTCCAACTTCAGGATCCAAATCCAGAAAAAAAGTCAGATTGGGAATGACTTCGCCACTCACACCTAGGCAAAAATCTTGCACTTTCTCAAAACCTAAGCCTCTGCCAACGCCTTGATAAGCAATCGTAGAATCGTTAAACCGGTCGCATAGCACGATCTTTCCTGCTTTCAGGGCAGGCTTAATGACTTCCTCAATATGCTGGGCCCGGTCTGCAAGAAATAGCATTAACTCCGCCATCGGGCTTATAGTGACGGTTCCGGATTGATTTAAAAGCAATTGCCGGATCTTTTCTCCTAATACAGACCCTCCCGGTTCTCGCGTGATGATGGTTGCATACCCCATCTCAACAAGCTCTTCCTTTAGACTTTTTATCAAGGTCGTCTTGCCGGCTCCTTCACCGCCCTCAAATGTTGTGAAGAGCGAAATTTCAGTCATCGCTTTCCTCAAGAGGACTTTCAATGTTTGGGGTTTCATTTACTGCAGATTTTTCAATAGGCTCCGATGGCAGTTCGGGTATTAATTCGGCTGGTTCTTGTTCGCTATTTTCTAGTTTTTGGATAGCGACTAGATAGTCCCCTTCCTTCAGGTTGACAAGTTTGACTCCTTGAGTATTGCGTCCCATCACACGAAGTTCTTTCATGCGTATCCTCACCGTCTGTCCTTGAGCGGATATCATGACTAATCCATCATTATCGGTTACACATAAAGCACCCACGACATTGCCATTGCGATCGCTTGTAATAATAGAACGCACGCCAATTCCACCACGATTCGTCTGGCGAAAATCTTCCACATAGGAACGCTTTCCAAATCCATTTTCACAAACCACCAAAATGCTTTCGGTGCCATTGACGACTTCGCAACCGACTACGCAGTTCTTCTCGTCGCGCAAGGCGACCCCTTTGACTCCGCGAGCCATCCGGCCCATGGGGCGTACATTGGATTCGTCGAAGCGGACTGCCATGCCATGATAAGTAAATAACATCACTTGCTGTTTAGGTTTGACAAGCCTTGTCGCAATGACCTCATCGCCTTCGTCGAGGTTGATCGCCCAAATGCCTTTGCTGCGCGGATTGCTAAAATCGATCAATTGTGTTTTCTTAACAACGCCTTTTTTTGTCGCCATCAAAATACAAGCTTCCTCTTTAAAAGTGGCCACACGCAATGTAGTCGCTATTTTTTCTTGGGGCCTTAAGTCTTCCAACAGATTGATCAAAGGTTTTCCTTTTGCTTTGCGCCCGGCTTCTGGTATTTGCCACACTTTGAGCCAATAGCAACGGCCTAAATTTGTGAAGAAAAGCAGATACTCGTGTGTCGTAGCGACATACAGACCTTTGATGGAATCTTCTTCTTTTCTTAAACCGATTCCGGCAACACCATGGCCTCCCCTGCGCTGCTCGCGGAAGGTATCGATAGGCATGCGTTTTATGTAGTCGTCATCTGAAATTGTGATGATCACTGGTTCGTTAGCAATGAGATCTTCCATATCGACTTCGCTTTCGGCAGCCATGATTTGGGTTTTGCGTTCGGATTTATGGTGCTTTTGAATATCCGTAAGCTCTTCGCGGATGATATCCCGCACCATTGCTTCGCTGGCTAAGACGGATCTATAATGCTCGATTTTTTTAAGAAGGTCTTGATATTCATCTGTGATTTTATCCCTCTCCAAACCTGTCAACTGGTACAATCGCAGATCTAAGACAGCGTTGGATTGCTTTTCAGTCAAGTCGAACAGCCGCATCAATTCTGTACGGGCATTTTCCCGATTGTCGCTTGAACGAATAATGCGGATAACCTCTTCCAAATGATCGATCGCCTTAAGATAACCTTCCAGAATATGTGCACGAGCTTCACATTTGTTTAACTCAAAACGAGTGCGCCGGCGGATCACATCGATGCGATGGTCGACCCAAGCGGCGATCATATGCTTGACATTCATTGTGCGCGGCATTCCTTTATCCAGCGCCAACATGTTACTGCCAAAAGAGTTTTGCAATTCGCTAAACTTGTATAGTTGATTAATGATGACTTCAGCCACTTCATTGCGCTTCAGTTCTATGACAATGCGCAGCCCATCCTTGTCGGACTCATCACGCAAATCGGAAATCCCGGTGATTGTCTTATTATTAATCAATTCCGCGATTTGAACAATCAAACGTGATTTATTGACATTATAGGGAATTTCATCAACGACCAGCTTTTGCCTATCTCCGCTAAGCTCTTCAATGCGGATGACTCCCCTTAATACAATTTTTCCTCGTCCGGTATGGAAGGCTTCTTTGATACCTCGATATCCGCAAATAATCCCGCCGGTGGGAAAATCAGGTCCCGGCATGACTTTCAAAATTTCATCTACTGTCGTTTCAGGATGCTCAAGAATCAATAGGGTGGCTTTAATCAGCTCGTTTAAATTATGAGGGGGAATATTGGTCGCCATCCCAACTGCAATACCCGACGAGCCATTACAAAGCAGATTGGGAAATTTAGAAGGGAAAACAGTCGGTTCTTTTTTAGTTTCGTCGTAGTTAGGCACCATTTCAACGGTATCTTTATCCAAATCTTCCATGAGCTGCATGGAAGCATGGGTCAGCCTGGCTTCGGTGTAGCGCATTGCACCAGCTTGGTCTCCGTCAATAGACCCGAAGTTTCCTTGCCCATCGACGAGCTTATAGCGCATGATCCAATCTTGGGCCATCCGGACTAAAGTAGGATAAATGACTTGTTCGCCATGAGGATGGTAGTCTCCTGACGTATCGCCTGTAATTTTAGCGCATTTACGATGCTTGCCGCCCGGCGAGAGGTTTAATTGGCGCATGGCAAATAGGATTCGTCTTTGAGAGGGTTTGAGACCATCGCGCACATCGGGTAACGCCCGAGAGATGATGACTGACATGGAATAGCGCAAATAGCTATCCTTCATCTCATCCTCGACGTTACGAGGGACTATCATCTCATTTACCGTATAGGACATATATACTCCTTAGAAGTAACACTGAACAGTGACAATTAAACATCTAAATTTCTGACAGAAAGCGCATGCTGCTCAATGAAAGCCCTTCGAGGAGGCACTTCATCGCCCATTAGCATGGTAAACATGTAACCAGCGGCTACCATGTCCGGCACTGTGACTTTGATTAACGTCCGACGTGCGGGATCCATGGTTGTTTCCCAAAGCTGATCGGGATTCATTTCCGCCAACCCTTTGTACCGTTGGATCTCGATGCCCTTGCGTCCATTATGACGAATAAAATCTAGGGCATCGCGCAGAGTATGAAAACGGATTTTTTTATCATCGTCTTCCTTAATATCCAACTCAAGTCCATCGGCTATGATATAATCTTTTAATTCGATACCAAAGTTTTTCAGCTTGTCAGAGATGGCATTTAAGTGATCTTCTTCGTATAGCTCAATGAAATGCAATCGCGCAGCGTGAAAGACGAGCGACTCAGGGGTTTTTTCTTCCTCAGGGATTGAAGCAAGTTTTTCACGATGATGGGTTTTTTGCTGCTCTTCATCTTCCAGCCTGAGTGCATCTAATTCATCATATGAATAGGCAAATTGGATCCTATCGTGCAAAGTCACTTGAAAACGGGGTAAAATGTTTGCAGCGTTCTTGGCAGACATGAACTCGCGGAAAGTGATGCCTTTGCGTTCAATGCGGGAAACGAGCGATTCCATATCTAAAATGGTGTCTAAGAGTACTTTTAATTCTTCTTTTGATATGATTTCCTCGTCGCCTTTAAGTGAGATCTTGATATCGCTCATCCCAAGGTCTAACAAATAATCATCCATTTCCTTTTCTGATTGGATGTAACGGCTGACTTTTTTTCGTGTGACCCTGTACAAAGGCGGTTGGGCTATATAAACAAAATTATTCTCAACGAGAGCAGGCATATGCCGATAGAAAAATGTCAATAAGAGGGCACGGATGTGGGATCCGTCGACATCGGCGTCGGTCATGATAATGATTTTGTGGTAGCGTAATTTCTCAAGGCTGAACCCGTCGTTTCCAATCCCGCATCCGAGTGCGGAAATCATCGTGCCGACTTCCTGGTTTTGGAAAACTTTCTCTAATCGGGCTTTCTCCACATTGAGGATTTTACCGCGAATGGGCAAAATTGCCTGAAAACGGCGGTCCCGTCCGAGTTTAGCAGATCCACCGGCAGAATCCCCTTCAACGATATATATTTCGCAGAATTCCGGATTGCGCTCTTGGCAGTCTGTTAATTTTCCGGGTAGTCTGGCACTGTCCAGCGCCGATTTGCGAAGGGTGAATTCGCGGGCTTTGCGGGCAGCTTCCCTTGCCTGGGCAGCGAGAATGGCTTTATCTGATATTGTTTTAGCAATTTGAGGATGTTCATCCAAATAAATAGCGAGTTCTTCTCCAACAATCTGCTGAACAACGGAGCCCACATCGCTATTACCTAAGCGCTGTTTGGTTTGGCCTTCGAATTGAGGATTGGCAACTTTAACGGAAATGACCGCTGTAAGCCCCTCCCGCATATCTTCGCCTGTGATAGACATCTTATCGCTTTTAAGCAGGTTGTGGCTCTTGATGTAATTGTTGAGAACCCGAGTCAAGGCTGTCGAAAATCCCGTTAAATGTGTGCCTCCATGTCTAGTCGCTATGTTGTTGACAAAAGAATAGATCGTTTCAATATATCCATCGTTCCACTGCAGGGCAACTTCAAACTCGATCGGCGCATCATCGCCTTGGCGTGAACCTTGAAAATAAACAGGCACAGGGAACAACGGCAGCTTATTTTCGTTCAGATAAGACACAAAAGAAATAAGGCCGCCGGTATAATGGAAGTTGACATCGTCTTTGTCTTCGTTTCTTTCATCATGAAAGTAAATATTAATTCCTTTGTTGAGGAAGGCCAGTTCCCTCAATCTTTTTGCAAGAATGTCGTAATCAAATTCAATGACATTCATGATAGTGTCATCAGCCGAGAAGTTGATCTTCGTTCCGCGTTTCGTTGTATCCCCTGCGACAAAGAGAGGCTGTAAAACCATTCCTTGTGCAAAATGCATTTCATAAATTTTGCCATTCTTGAAGACTTGCACAATCATTTTTTTCGAAAGGGCACAAACGCAAGAAATGCCAACTCCGTGGAGGCCGCCTGACACTTTGTAAGATTCTTTATCGAATTTTCCTCCTGCATGAAGGGTAGTCATGACGACTTCTAGGGCAGAAACATCGCGCCCTTTTTTAATAGATTCTTTTTCATGTTTCTCGATAGGAATTCCACGGCCATTATCTTCGATGGTAATGGAATTGTCCTTGTGCAATATCACATAAATTGCGGAACAATGGCCGCCCATGGCTTCATCAATGCAATTGTCGACGACTTCATAGGCAAGTTGATGCAAACCGTTGCTGCTGGTATCGCCGATATACATACCGGGCCGTTCGCGAACCGCCTGCAAACCTTCTAGAACGGTAATTGAACTTGCATCATATTCTTTTTTAATCATATCATTAGACATTCATTGACCTTATGTTAGCCTATCCGAAACACAATGTTATTAATGGAAACTTTGGGAAATTTCATCCTCAGACTTTTTAAAATTCGCGGCTTGTCTTGTCGAATTAGCAACTCATGCAACGAGGAGTTTTTGACTTTTACAACAAGAACCCCGTTAGTAAATGCCATGGCCTCTGTCATGGATGCCAATTGCGGCCCGATGATTGCAGACCATGCGGATATAATAAGATCCGGGCGTTCGTTGTAGATTTCTCCGATTTGCTCTAAAACCGTAGGCAGTAATTCACTCATTTTGCGAGTTGTCAGCCGTGTCCCGTCATAATTTTTTGGAGTGCGATGATTTGCTTTAGCCAAATTGTTTAACCTCGATTTCTAGAAAAAATCATACATAATATCATTATTTTTGTCCATTTTAATCGTGCCCCTGCCCGTGCCCGAATAATTGTTTTCGTGAACGAGCCCGTGCCCGTGCCCGAACCCGATTTAAATATTCGGGCACGGGCTCGGGCACGGGCTCGTTCACGATTAAATTCGGGCTCGGGCATGAAAGTTGTAAACCCTATGTGTCGCACCAATAACGGTAAGCGATCGAGATTTCAATGCAATAAGAATTCCAAGCAGCCCTATTAAGGCGGACACTGTGTGTTTCTTCTTCACGGCTAGCGGTGTTCGGCATTTTTCCGAAGATGATGTCTTTGTTTTTATTACTGTCTTTAAATTTATTTACCGTATGCCTGCCCGTTCCCGTTTGGAAATTTCGATATTCTCCTTCAACTCCTATGAACCATCCATTGCCTAGCCTATAGTTCCCTCCCAAATTTAAGACAAGGCCGGAGCCTGCGGCATGATGGCTGAAGTCTAACAAGTACCTATCCCTGTGATTCCACTTGCCGTTAGCCCGGAACTGTTCTGCAAAATACCATTCTACTCTGCCGAAAACGAGAAAGCATGGTTCCACAATCACCATCCAATCAAATCCGAGAAAAGGACCAAACCAGCGCGGATTATAGTTGACTTTAAGGCCATTGATATGCCCTAGTTTTCCTCTGCTATGAACACGACTAAGGTCGGCATCCTCATAAATCCCCAGAAGGGCCCTAGGTAAATTTACAACTTGATCGGCATCAAACATATTCAAAAATTGATACCTCCATGAATATCCTAAAACGGGAGTTCCAATAAAGCGGTGGCCATTGGAAGTAAATGTATACCCAATACCACCTGTGACATCATAAACATGGCCTTTATTTGCTTTTCCCTTGATGCTAGAAAATTCAGCATGTTTATTATCTCTTGCCCACCCTATTGCCCTACAATGGCCCGATAAGATTCGGCCATAATCTCCATTTAATCGAATATAGTAATTATTACAGGTGGTGTAGCTATAGTTCGCTGCAATTTCCCAAAGCTGCAAGTCGTTAAATTTCATTCGCCAAAGCTCACTCGGAGAATGGCTGCCCCCGGCAAAAGCCCACTCTACGTTATCATGGCGGTAACCGCCGGAAATATCTAAATTACACATGGGTTGATTGAATTCTGCATTAAGGTAAGCTGAATAAATCAGAACAAGAGCAAGCCACGTCCGTATTTTACACATATCTGCCTCACATTGATAAGGAATTGAAGGTCATTCATATCAAATGCGAAGCAGATATTCAAGAATATTTTAGAAATTATAGCCGACTGTGAAGATGAAGCTAAACGAATACCACCTGACATTGCGCAGTTTAGTTACGGTATCGAAAGTAAGGAATGACTGGTTATGGTCATTGGCATCAATTGGAGATTCTTGTGACAATTGAGATTTCGTACTTTGTTTTAGTTTAGTTGTTTTACTTTTTCTGTAGTATGATTTTATATTCGTATCCATCGGAATGCAGACAACTGTCTTATCTCTACCGTTCTCAATTTTGGCATAATTAAATTTGCATAAAGCTCCCATATACCATCCTGAACAAAAGTTATAATCGAGCGCTATTGTGCCAAAATATCCACGGCCAAAACCCGTCTGTATAAAATCTCCAAGAATATCCTCACGCAAGTTCCAATGTCCTTTTCCGTGGAAGTGCAACCAATGATACTCAAAGGTTCCGCTAAGGGTAATTTCATCATTGAAATGGCAATACGTGTCTAGACCAGCCCATGGACCATACCATCGCGCATTATAACTGCTTTTGAGGCCAGGAAAGTGATGGCCTTCATAAACAGGATAATTTAAATCTATGGTTTGAAATCCCTTAAAAAGACGAAGGTGTTGTTCATGAATAGAATATCCTCCGATGGGTGCAAACCGCAGTTGTCTTGATCCCATGCACATACGGATAAAATAACCCAAGCCCGCGGAAGCATCATAAACCCCTCCCTTGCTAGCTTTATTGTCTGAACGAGAATACTCCACTGTTTTTCTGGTGCTCTGTTTGCCCTCTTCGACTCTAAAGTCTGAATCTCGATTTTCGCCATCAAAAATCCAACCATAGTCTGCATTTGCTCGAAAGTAAATGTTTTGACAGGTAATTTTTCTAAATTGAGCCTCCACATCGAAAATCCTGATGTTTTTCCAGGTTAATTTTGACATGACTTTGGGAACGTTAGCAGGTCCACCAATCTCCCATTCTAAATGATCTTGACGATAGCCAGCGCCAATATCGAGTTTGCAATTTTTCGATTCCGCGCTCATAGTCATTAAACAAAATCCCGGCAAAAAAATCATTAAATTAGTCATCCATTTACGCATATTCACATCCACCTTAAGAGTATTTTATTGAATTTGAAAACAATCCTATATTCACATGGCGAGAGTGATATCATAAACAACAAAAAATTGTAAAGTTTAAAAATGCAAAAGTTGTGTGATGATTGAAACTTATTCATCCCTTTGCAGAAAATGCTTTATGCCACCTTGAGGCGGCATAAAGCATTTCACTGATCTTATTTTTCGGTTGATTCTTCTGGAATTGTTATATGTTTGAGCATATCAGCAATCTTTTCGGCTGTCGGCCTATCTTTTGGATTTCGGGTTAAGCATGCAGCAATGATATATTCGATATGACCTTCTTTATTTCGATTTGGAAAACAAGCGGTCAGGTATGCCTCGTATCCATCTGGATCGTCTGGTTTATCATATTGAAAAACACTTGTGTTTTTCCATTGAGCTTCGTTCAATTGTTTATTTATATCAAAAATTTCTACTAAGACACAACCTAAACTCCATATATCAGCAGAAGGGTCAGCATTAAGACCACCCTCAAGTTTAGGACCTCCCTTCCAAGCTGGACGAAAGATTTTGGTGCCACCTAGAAATGTAGGATCTAATACCTCAGGTGCCATTGCTCCCATGTTTCCTTTATCTTGGGGGACAAAGCTCCCAATCTTTTTGGAAAAACCAAAGTCTGAAAGCCTTAGATGACCGTCTTTTGTCATAAGGACATTGTCTGTTTTTTGATCATAATGTACGAACCCTAGTTCATGTAGATTTGCCAATTTTTCTGCATATTCGCTGGCAACTTGAACTCTCTCTTTGAAAGAAGGGTTATTTTTTGTTAGCCAATGACCTAGATCTCCACCCTCCATATAATCCAGCAAAATGCCAAATTTTTTAGCTTCTTTTTCTTCCGGTTTAAGTGCTACTCCCATTCCTGTAATTCTTTGCTTCCATTTCCCTGTGTATTCGACTTGATCACCAGTAACAAAACTATCCTTATACTGAGACTTATCTAACTCTTGATTGGCTAGAATTTCTTCGTTTTCTATATCAGTTTTTTTAGCGTTTCTAAATATTTTTATTTCACCTGTATCAAGATTAATAGCCAACGTTGCTTTGTTAAAAGCTCCTATGCCAACTAGCTTTGCGCTTCCATGTTCATCGCCATGTTGTTTCAAAAGCGCATAGACCCCCTTTCTTGTCCCATTGGGTACACATATTAAGGAACGCGGAATTATATTTTTTTTACCTCTACCCTTAATAAATTCCGGTTTGTCCAGCTTCTCCCACTTCCTTTTGTTTTTGTCATTATTCACATAATCATAAATTTTAGTGATCTCATCCTCATTCATATAACCTAAATCCCTTAAAAGATTTTTTGCACATTCAACTGGATCTTTAACTTCCTTTAAATCTGCCTCAGGCGATGCGATACTCGAATGAGTAGTAGAAGCCTCTTTTTCACCTTCAGGTTGTTTTATTACTGGCTGTCTTGTGGCATAAGTCCTTTTAAGACCCTGAGGGCGAGATTGCACTTCTAGCAATTCCTCTCCGGATAGATGTTTTAATGCAGTATCTGTTACAGGATTTTTTGTTTTTTCTTTAGGTTCTCGTCGTATAGGTCTCGATCTCAAATCCGGACTTATTCTTTCTATAGGTATCATACTTGCCTCCAATTAATTATTTATTAAAACTATTAATTTACTGATTTGTGCTGCTAAAATTTTATAATTTGTAAATTTTAATTTACAAATTATTCCGCTAACAATATACACATAGTTAAATACTACAATTTTTATTATATACTTTATTAATGTTTTTAATAAAAATAATCATGAAGTGGTGATTCGGTTTTTACTCGAAATTTTTCACCAAACTCATTGGCTTTTCATCTATATTAACTGTAGTTTTTTTTCTTTCTAATAGTAATTTATGTTTCGCGATGCATTATTTTATAATAAGTTGGAATTTATAACAACTGATATTGGAGACATGATATTGGAGACAGGGACAATTTATGTTATTTTCCCTAAGGTCGTTCAAGTCCCTTTCGTACGTACACTACCTGAAAAAGCTGTGACGATAGGCTTGGGCAACTGGAAAACAACATCCTCATTAGTATAGACAACATCCTCAACCTCTGTGACTCCCAATTCCATCAACTTTTGAATACATCGTTGCACAATACTTTCAGGAGTGGAGGCCCCAGCCGTTAGACCAATGATCTTAACATCATTCAACCAACCGGATTGAATTTCATATTCATCATTGATAAGATAGGAGGTGATCTCTCTTTTTGATGCCACTTCTCGTAAACGGTTTGAATTAGAACTTTGTGGATCTCCCACCACTAAAACTAAATCTGTGAGGTCGGTTATTTCTCGCAATGCCATTTGTCTATTAGTGGTTGCATAACAAATCGAAGAACTTGGCAAGGTTTCAATCTTCGGATATTTAGAAATTAATGCCTCGGTAATTTCTTTCACATCATCCAAGCTAAGAGTCGTTTGGGTAATATAAAACAATTTGACATCTTCCGCAAAAGTTAAAGATTCGACATCATCTAGAGATTCGACGATCGTTGTCACATCAGGCGCTTCGCCATGAGTGCCTATGACTTCAACATGATTTCTATGGCCTATCAGAATGATTTGATATCCTAAACCAGCATAGCGTTTTACCGCTGAATGGACACGTGTGACAAGACCGCAAGTCGCATCAATTTCAATGAGCTTTCTGTTTTTCGCCTGCTCGCGCACTGCCGGAGAAACACCGTGCGCGGAATAAATTAAACGCGCCCCAATAGGCACTTGGTCTAGATCTTCAATAAATACTGCGCCTTTCGCTTTCAATCCATCCACAACATAACGGTTATGCACGATTTCGTGCTTGACATAGATCGGAGCTCCCCAAAGGGCCAAGGCTTTTTCCACCGTTTCGATAGCTCTTTCGACGCCGGCACAAAATCCTCGAGGCCGTGATAATAATAATTTTATGCCTTTCTTTAACATGCTTTTCTCCAAAATGTTGAATAGTAATATATAGAGAAATAACAAACGACGCAATGATTAACATTGTGATTCATTGAGCTTCAGCATGAATGTGTTCGATGAGTCCTTTACAGCTATCTTCGATCATGTCTAAGACCAATTCAAAAGCAGCTTCGCCTTGATAATAAGGGTCGGGAATTTCTTCGTTCCTGTAAACTTTACTGAATTCGGAGATTAAATGTATCTTTGCTTTATAATTGGCTTGCTTTGCATAGCGATAGAGTCTGTTTAAAATATCTCGATCGACAGCTAGAACATAATCAAATTCATCTAGAAAACTTATACGAAAGTGCTGGGAACGGCTCGTCAAAATAATCCCGCGGTCTTTGGCCGCCAAGCGAATCCGTTCATCCGGCAAATGTCCTGTATGCCAATCCCCTAGTCCGCAGCTCTCAATCCGTATATCCTTGAGCTTTGAGTCCTGCGAGACCATGTGGCGAAATATCCCTTCTGCAGCAGGAGAACGGCAAATATTTGCTAAACAAACAAAGAGGATGGAAACCATAATTTACAGATTCATTTTAGATTCATTTTAGATTATTGTACATCGGCAGCGCACCTGAAACCATACGTCCCATTGACTGTACCCGGATTATTTCGATGCCGTTTACTGCAGCGCAGATCTTCCTTTAAACTCTTCCAGCAGCCTCCACGCAATACCCTATAAACGCCCTGCCAAGGACCCTTTGGGTTTTCCGGCTCTTGAATGGAGATTTCATAGGAATTATATCCATACCAATCATAGCACCATTCATAAACATTGCCGGCAAAGTCATATAAACCATATCCATTTGAAGCATAACTCATCACGGGGGTAGTATCTGAACTGAAAAAATTTGCTTGCGATTTTTCAATGTCATCCCCTGTAGGATAAAGGGAATTTTCCACTCCTCCCTTTGCTGCGACTTCCCATTCTGCTTCCGTTGGCAGACGCTTTCCTACCCATTTAGCATAGGCAACTGCTCCATACCATGTCACTCCAACGACTGGGTGCTTGGTGTAGCCGGACTCAATACTCAGCTTTCCTCCGCTGCGTTTAACTCTTGAATCTTTTGTGCGTATAATATCGTGGTGGTTGCTGTCTTTTTCCCCGCCCATGGCCTCTAAAAAACGGACAAACTGTTCATTTGTCACAGGGTGGATATCGATTGCAAAACTAGAAAGGTGAATTTGATGCCGAGGGACTTCATCGCGGTTGCCATCATTACTGCCGCGATAAAATGATTTTCCCATGATCACAACCATATCCGTCAAAATGGGTTGAACATTCCTAACCTCTTTATTTTCAGGTCTATAATGCTTGACGGAACTGTCGACCTGCAAGGCTGCTGCAGGATCGGGATCCATTTCAGGCCTTTCAAGTTGAGCCGTATGGATAATGGGTCGTAGAGAGGCTCCTAAATTCGATGGCATCGTTTCTGAATTTTTCTTTTTAACAGCTTCCCCGAGGTGAGAATCGGATCCAGTTGAGCTGGATGAAACAGGTTCATGAATTCCTTTAATAAGATCTAAAAGAGGTAGAAGCTGATCCGGCCTTTTAGCTGGATTGCTATGCAAGCAATCACATACAAGTGTATCCCAGTCCATTGTAAAATCCCTATTCCGATCGGAGGGCATTTCAAAAAGCCCTTCAGGAAAATCTCCCATAAGCAAATAATAGGCTAACACGCCAAAAGCATAGACATCAGCTTTAAAATCTACAAAGTTTGTTGTATCCAAACGCTTTTGTTCCGGCGCTAAAAAAACGTAATTTTGTAAAAAAGAAGCGTGCAACGGGGTTAATTTTTGAGGATCTATTGGAGGGGTGGGATAGCGCTCCTGTCCTGTGATGGGAGTATTGACAACATGAGAAATTCCGAGTGTTTCTGCGACCATTTTATAGGTACGGGTTAGCATAGCCCCAATGCCGATAATGCGGGAAAGGCCAAAATCAGAAAGGTAAAAATCGATGCCGTTTTTACTTTTGCCGACGAGGATGTTGTTAAGTTTTATCCCTCGATGGGCAATCCCCTTGCTTCCCCCTTTTTGTTCGTGGGCGTAATCCAGGGCATTAGCAATCTGCCGCAGCAAACGGAGGAGTTCATCCTCTTCTAATCTTTGATCCCTTGCCATCATATACTGAGCTAAATTTGTGGTCTCGCCTAATTCATCGACGATGCAATCTGTAACTAGAAAATATTGTCCCTGGTCAAAAGAAATGTTATGAATTTTGACAATATTTGGATGATTGATGGCAACTAAAGTTGCAATTTCCTCTTCAAAACGCTGAATGAATGTACGGTCCGTTGACAATTCCTCCGGCAGCATCTTTAAAACATAGGGATTTTTCATAAATCGATGTTCAGCAAGATAAACTGACCCAAGAGGGCCTTGCCCTATTTGCTTAATGATTTTGTAATCACCTAGAAGACGAGTATCGTTCATGTTTTTTGTTACCTATGCTGGTCGATTTGTTCTTGAGCCTCGGCAATGGATCGGCTGTATTGATACCATTCTCGTGATTTATCGACAAATTTTTGTGCTAAATCCAATTGTTTAGAAGAAATAGCTTGATTAACAAAAAAAGCGATGTCATTGCGTGAAACCATGATATTCTTCTCGATGATTTGACTCAAGTAGCCTTCAACCGTCTTGGCTTGATCTTCCACTGCAGCGAATATCATAACCACTTTATACAGCCCTACATCCAACGCATTTCTGTTGATTGCATTTTCAATGTTTTGAAAGACCAATTTTCGTTCTCCCTCCCGCTCATTAAGCGTACGGGCTTTTTCAAAAAGTTTAATATGAAGGGCCGCTTTAATTTTATATGACAAATAATGATCTGAATAGTAAGGATACGAATAATAAAAGACATTAAAAAACTCTTCATACCTTTCTAGATTAGCATAAACAGTACTCATTAATAGATTTAGAAGATGAAATTCTTTATGATCATCTGCGGACTGCTTTAATTCCAGGTATAATTTTAAGGCGGTATCTTTAGGAGAATTTGATGGATGACGGTCTAGGTAGATGCTGTAGCCTTTCTCATACAACTCACGTTGTTGATTTGTCACAGGAGGCGCTGCTCTTGGAGTACAAGCTTCTAAAGCTGTCAAAAATTCTTTAAATGCTTTTTCCTGATCTTGATCGTTTAAATAGGCAATTGCCAATTTGAATGACAATTCTCCTTTCTGATCTTTAGGAGCCTTTTGGATCTGTTCCCGATAAAGATCTATTGAATTTTTAACGCTATTTTGACCTAAAGCTACAACGGCCAGGAAACTACAGATCATTGTAAAATATAACATATGTGATGCTTTTCTCTTTTTCTTATCATTGCAGTATGATATCCTCAATAGTTCAATTATAAGGAACTTCTTACAAGATATCATATGGAAAAACGACATTTATTGCTTTTTGTAGCGATTGCTATTAGCTTTTTTTTGGTAAACCTGTTCTTTGAACATCAAACTGAAGAACAGCGTAAAGAATGGAATGAGATCCAACAAGCAAAAAACATTAAGAAGATCAAAAAGTTAGAAGATGAGATTACTCTACATTCAGCAAAAGCCGTCGATCTTCCTCTGGTCGAAATCTATGCCGATTCAGGAAATCAGGAATTTCTAACAATGGGTATTCTCGATGAAAATACCGTGCTTACCTTATCATGGGATACTCATCCTCCTCAAAAAATCTATGCAAAACCATTCCATAGCTCTAAGCCTTCTCAAGAATATTATGTCATGTATGAACCCAAATCTCTGGGAGGGCCTTTATTGTATCGTCAAGGTTTGCCGGGCCCATTGCTTATCGGAACACTGCCTGATTTTGGCAAATACGACCTGCAAATCGTTTCTCTATTCCCCACCCACAAAGATAAACCCTACTTTATTACTGTTGGAGATTATACAGACAGCCACTTGACAGTTCCGATAGAAGAACTTAAAAAAAAGAAATCCGAACTTGCAAAACAAGAGCCTTTACTTCCTGAAAGATTGCTTCAAGATGGCATTATTTTGTACAAGACAGCCAAAGGCTATCTTCCTGTAGCAATTTATGACCATCAGACTCTCACTGCTAAATACTTAGAGGATATGTCTGATCTGCCCACTCAAGTGGTAGCAAATCAAGTGAAAACTCCACAAGTTGAGCAAGGAACTGAGGAAAAATATTATGTCTTGGAAAATGAATACCAGCAATTGGTCTTCTCTAATGTAGGGGCCGCTTTAGCTGAAATCAACCTTCCATTTTTAAGCAAAACTAACAAGCTTAGCGTTGTCAGACAGATAGAATTCGACCGCGATATGGTTGAAAATCATCCATACAATGACCATTTCCCTGCCCATCCTTATTCAACGCCGTCCCAACAACCTCAAGGCCCTTATGTTGAACACATCGAAGGTAAGTTGGGTGGTTATTATCCGTTGTTAAGGCGCGATTTGATTGAGAAACGCAACCGCAAATCCGTTAAAATTGAACCCCGTTTCTATGCGCTTAATATCGTATCTGAATATCCGGAAGTGGCAGAGTTGGTCTTCCAAGTCAAGCATTTCGACAAAAATTCGATCGTATTTGAAGCAGAACAGCCTCATCGCACCATTACCAAGACATATTCCATTGCATCTGAAAATACCGGAGCGCCTTATACCATTAATGTCACCATCAAAATTGAAGGAGATGCTCGAGGCCTTTGGTTAACGACCGGAGTTCCAGAAGTTGAATGGATTTCGGGAGGCCCGGCCCCAAACTTAAAATACCGCATTACAAGGCACGGAAAAGCCGAAGTTGACACCATCGACCTTCCACAAGATGCCATCACCAATACATCGATCTATCCGGATTGGATATGCAATTCAAATGGCTTTTTAGGCATGATCCTCAATCCTGCGACTGAAATTGACCCCGGTTTCAGAGCACGCTTTATCCCCGGGACAATAGTTCCTTCACGCCTTGTCCAAATTGATCAGGAATACGATCGCTTCAAAGCACAAGATTTGCCCGGTTATTTAATGCTGATGCCATTAAAAAGTACCGGTGGCATCATGAAATTTCAATTTTTTGCAGGCCCCTTTGCCGATGACATTTTGAAAGCGGTGGACAAGTTTTATTCCAACTCGGAAACAGGCTATAATCCTGATTTTATTGCTGCACAAACCTTCCATGGCTGGTTTGCTTTCATTTCTGAGCCTTTTGCCGATTTCTTGTTTATCCTAATGAAATTTTTTCAGCAACTCACCGGTTCCTGGGCTTTATCCATCATCTTATTAACCATAGCCTTGCGCTTGATGCTCTATCCCTTAAACGCCTGGTCGATGAAGTCTATGGCCAGAATGCAGCAAATCGCTCCTGAAGTCACTGCTATACAGGAAAAAAATAAAAAGGATCCTAAAAAGGCCCAGATTGAAATTATGAATTTATACAGGGAAAGAGGTGTCAATCCCATGACAGGCTGTCTTCCCTTATTAATTCAAATGCCATTTTTGATAGGAATGTTCGATCTTTTGAAATCGACATTCGAATTAAGAGGGGCTGGTTTCATTCCAGGTTGGATTGATAACTTGACAGCACCCGATGTTTTATTTAGCTGGAAAACTCCCATTTTCTTTATTGGCAACCAGTTTCATTTGCTCCCGATTCTTCTAGGGGTAGTGATGTTTTTTCAGCAACGCATGATGTCGACATTGCCTAAAGATCCTAATCTTTGGACCGACCAACAGCGCCAACAACGCACAATGGGCTCGATGATGACCGTCGTCTTTACTGTCATGTTTTATAACTTCCCATCAGGGTTGAATATTTATTGGCTTTCGTCCATGTTATTGGGAGTTCTCCAACAATGGTGGACACAAAAAAATATAGCTAAGATGAAACCGACTAAAAAAACATGAAGTTTTGGGATACTTTTCTTGTTCAACAAGATGCTGAGTTAGGGGTTGAAACCGTTAGTAAATGGCTTCGCACCTTAAAGATTTCGCGGTATGACGCCTGTAATCTTTATCTTGAAGCGAAAGACTCTTTTCAAATCCTTTGGTTTGAAGAGCATATCCGCCCTAAGCTTTTAACAAAATTTGTCAACAATAACAACAAACGCATCCATGTTCATTTAAGCTTGGGGAATGGCGAAGCTCATAAACATCCCAGAACAAATACAAAAAGCACTTTAGCCTCTGCCATTCCCCCAGTGCCTCATTTTTTACTCGCTTTTGATGAATTAGATCCTTATTGCGGTTTTGAACACTTCATCCCAAGTGAAAGCAACTTGCTTCCGTATAAACTATTATGTAAACTTACCGGTATTGACCCCGAGAAAGGATTCTTAAAAAGGGGCGCATTGGAGTTATCTGTCTTTAATCCGATTTATCTGCATGGGAGTCCCGGCACTGGCAAAACCCATTTGCTCATGGCTATAGCACATGTTTTAAGAAGCCACGGATTGAATGTCATCTATACGCGTGCTGAAACCTTTACCCATCATGTTGTCACTGCCATCCGTGCAGGAGAGATGAATATATTCCGCCAAACCTATCGAAATAGCGACGTGCTTATCATAGACGATGTGCATGTTTTTTCACGAAAAGCGGCTACACAAGAAGAATTATTTCATACCTTCAATACGCTTCATTTAGCAGGCAAACAAATTATTTTAAGTGCCCATTGCCCTCCATCGGAATTACAAATGATAGAACAAAGACTTGTTAGCCGTTTCGAATGGGGAATTGTCTTGCCTTTAGAGCCTCTTTCCAGTGACTTGATTGTCCTTATGCTAACAAATAAAGCAAAAACCCTTAATTTCCCTTTGCATCCAAAAGTCAGTGAATTTCTACTTCAGACATTTGTAAGAGGAACAAAGACAATTAATAAAGCTCTGCAAGCTTTGATCTTGCGTTGCCACTTAATGGAAGCCGGCGAAGGAGTTCTTTCAAAGCAATTGACAGTCCCTCAAGCTCGTCATTTGCTTCAAGATCTTATTCTGGAAGAAGAACAGTCTTTGCTCACATCTGCGAAAGTGATTCAATTCGTTGCAGAATACTTTGGAATACGAAGCGAAGATATCTTGGGCAAATCTCAAACTAGAGATTCAGTCCTTCCCAGGCAATTTGCCATGTATTTCTGCCGCCGTCTCTTAAAAATGCCCTATATGAAAATTGGGTCCCTCTTTTCAAAAGACCACTCCACAGTTATGTCAAGTGTCAAAGTCATTCAAAAAGGCATCGATGATAACGACGCAGAAATACGCGGAGTTTTCAATCTCCTTGAAAAAAAACTACAGACTTAAAACTCAGGCCGCTATGGTGTAAATCATGCCTTACCTTTGCGCCTCTGTGCCTTTGCGCCTTTGCGTTGAATTTCACGTTACCACAAAGTTGTGAGGCAAAGTGAGATTCAACGCAAAGGCGCAAAGGCACAGAGGCGCAAAGGTAAGGCATGATTTACACCACAGCGAGAGATCACAAAGTTCAACTAAGGCTTCTTAATACCTTTTAAGTCATTATAAAAATCAACAATGGCTTGGCGTTGTTTAGGGTTGATATTAATGACACTTCTCTTTGATTTGACAAAATCAATGGCTTCCTGAACAGACTTGAAATCATGACCATGCTCTTTGCCATATTTTAAGAGATAGCAAACGACAATGGTCGCACTTCGACCTCGACCTGCTTTGCAATGCACATAGACATGTCCGCCGGGTTTGGAAAAAATTTCGTTATGCACACATTCAACACCTTGTTTTACTTTGTCTAAAGCCACAGGTTTAAAATCAGGCGTAATAATGATTTTTTGCTCTCCAATCAAGGTGTTATCCCAATTTCTCCGCAATTTTTTTTTCCAATCCTCTTTTGTGACAGGTTCGCTGAAGAGACTCAGAGATGTCAATTCAAATTCCTCAAGTAAAGTTAAAACAAAAGTCGCAAATTGAGAGATACTCTCGTGGTGCCCTCTGTTCTTTAAAGGAATGGCTCCCAAGGTTAGTCGTCCTGGAATGATTTCATTCCACCAAGGATAATTTTTCGGATCTTTATTATTATTGCTGATTGTTTTAATAATGCTGCCTTCATAAAGCAAGCGGAATGGATGAGTGAGTCCCGGTGAAAGCATTGCGATGCCAAGAGCTGCGCCAACAACTGCAAATGGAACGATCGGCAAACCGGTCAATACTACAGCCGCTGTGGCGGAAAGAACGGTTAGGCCTGAGCAAAACCAAAATAAGTGGCTCTGCACAACACGTTTAAAAACACTGCTAACAATGACGTCTTTATCATTAATGCTCTTTTCAGACAAATTTGAATTCGATAATGCAAATTTTGCATGATCAACATGATTAAGCGTTTCAAGACCTGTATTATTCATAAATAAATCCCTTATTAATTATTAAGCAAAAACAAAAGATAACACATTTACACATTAATTTAAATGTATAAACCATTAATTTATTGTTAAATTTTGTTAAAGTTTAATAATTATTTTTATTAGATTTTATTGGGGAATTGTTAGGGACAATAGGGACTTGAGCGACCTTAGGGACATTGGAGACAGGGACAATTTATGTTATTTGTCCCTGTCTCCAATGTCCCTAAGGTCGCTCAAGTCCCTATTGTCCCTCGGTTATGCTGGAGCTGGAGGAGGAAAGAAATCCCTTAAAGCATCCAAGCTCTCTAATCCCAGATTTTGATGTATCTTGGTATCCACAACATTCTTACGGGCAATTTCGGCAAAACGCGGAATTTTGTAATGCTCGAGATAATACAAATACACACTAAACGGTACTCTTAAAATAGCGATTACAACAGTACCGATTATGTCAAAGAAGATGGTATGAAAAATTTTATCCAATCCTTTCTTAATTGCGCTGAAGACACCTCCAATATCGTGTTTTGCAATCCAATTGTCTATTGTTGTTTGTATGGATTTCCATTGAAGCTTAAACCATCGCCAAATTGATTTGCGCACCTCTCTTACATACTTAACAGCCTCTTGCTGTATCTGCTCAGGCATTTTGGAGGCTTCTATATCAGATTTTTCTTTTGCAATACGCGCTTCTTCAGGAGTTTCCGGAAGTTTTTCTTTTGGCAGGTTTGCCGCTCCTGCCACTAAGGCTTCTTCCATAATGCCAAGCATCGACCACTCTTTCATCGATTCGCGTAAGATGGATTCAACTTGATTTGCAGTTAATTTACCCACTAGTTCGAGGTAAGTCAGTTTAGATAAGAAGAATTTTGGCATCATCGCCCCTAAATTCTCGAGCAAAAGCTTACATTGAGCTTGTCGTGCAGCTATTTCTTCCGGAGTCCCTGCAGGAATATCTATGGCTTCCTTCTTAGGTAAAGCTAGCGGATCGACATTTTCATTCGAAACATCTTCCTTCATGACCTTTCCGATTTTATCATTGACGGTCTGAAGTAGCTTCATCACATAGCTATTTAACATATTTGTCTCAAGTGCATTCCCAAAGATACTCTGAAAGATTTCAGGTCCTAAGGAGTTATTTAAGGCATCCCACAACATCTCTTGCGTTTCAGGTGGAACCTCCGTCAAATCTTTGGGGCCGCGATATCCCGCCATTTCAAGGAAATAGGATGTCATTTTCTTGTAGGTGCCGTTTTTGAGTTTTGTCTCCGCTTCATTCTTCAACGCTTCCAGATTGATTTTAACGGCTTGCAGTTTATATTCTGCTTTCTTTATATCTGCGCTTATTTCATCCGTTTGTACTTTACCTCTGAGCCCTTGCAATTCTTTTTCCACTTGCTGGAGTTCAGCTTGTGTTTGTAAAATTGCCTTGCGCAATTGATATCCAGGCATGTCGTCATGCAGTTTGCCCCGATCCGCAAATTCTTTCTCCATCAGAACCGGATCCGCCTCGAACATGTGTGTTTTTTGCTGCATCTTCGTAATATCATTCACAGTTTGCAGATGCTGAGCCATGAGGCCCATCAATTTTAAAACAAACTGAAAGGTTCTCTCCGGATTTTGGTTTTCAAGTTTCTCAATGTTGCCGGTAAAATTGTCAAAAATTTTCAGCATAATTGAGCGTATATCGCCCTTCGCTGCGGGGAATAATGCGCCTTCTACTCCGCGAGCGCCGCTTTTAGCAATCTCTTTGAGATTATTATCAACAAACCAATGTTTAATTGCTTCGCGATTGGATTGTATATAATATGCAGCCTCTTGACCTTGATCGCCTTGTGATCTTAATATTGAATCGACTGCATCCAATCCCCCTTCAAGTCCCGGTGTATTGAATACCATCATGTTTTTAATGTATTTCATAGCAAAGTCGGTAAATCCCTTTGTCGCTTCTACTAACCGAGTATGGCCTTTTTCTGTCCTGCCTTTAAAACGGGTATCTAAGCTTGCGATATGTTTTTCTTTCACTCGAAGGTTCTTCGACATATCGACATAGACTTTAGCGAACATATCGGCCACAGCATCTTTGCCTGCCATATTCCAAAGCTCTTCCGCATAGGGCACAGGAAGATCCTCTTGGGGTTTAAATTTTAATTGATCAAAAATATTTTCCACAACTTTTAAGGCGGTTGGTTTTATTGCTACTTGCAGTTCTTCACTGGTGAGAGTGCGATCGGGATTAGCAATCAAAGCCTCTTTCACGGCATTTTTTAAATCCCGGCGATGAGTTTCGATGCCATTCAATAATGTAATGACAATATTGGCCGGCAAATATTTCAATGCGGATTCCCCTTCCTTGGGTTTGATTGGCATATCATTGACTTGCGCAAGCTGCACAAGCTTTTTAAGCACTATCGCTTCAACCATGTCAGGAATATCAGACATCACTTGCTGGATTTGATTGGATCGGAGTGTTTCATCTACAGATCCTGCTATCCAATTCTTCATCGTGCCTGCTGCATCACTTTTACTTGCTCCCATTTTATCGACGAGATTTCCCGCTATATTGTTCGCAAATTCATAGCTCTTATATTGTGCAATCGCTTGATGCATTTCTTCGGGATTTAAACTATCCAGAGGGATTATCGGGGATTCTGTCCTGGTTTTTCCTTTTTGCTTGAGGATCAATACGAATTTTCCAGGACTTGATTTACTTTCCCTTAAGGCCCATTCTCCATGCCGCGCGGCTTTCAACTGATCATTCCTTCCCTCTGTCATAACGACTTTGCCGTCCTTTAATCCGACTATTTTTTCATTGACATCAGGCATAAGCCCTAATTGTTTCTTCGCAGCATCGCGGATCATCCCACCAAAGGCGCCGAAAGCTAGTTTGATATTTTGACCAAGGTTAGCCGCTTCGGTAGGATTCAAACCCTTTTCCTCGGCGATCACTTGCTTTAATTGATTGACAACGACTTGTCGATAAACTTTAGTTGTATCCAGATAAGTTTTTGCGAACAGGTCGGCTAAAACATCTTTACCCATGCTATTCCAAATTGTCCTGGTCAAGAGAAGAAAATCTTGCGAGGGATCGATTTGTACTGCATCGAAAAGCCTATCTACGACTTTCAAAGATTGTTTTTTCAATTTTTCTTGCAACTGTTCTTCAGTAACATTCGGATTTTCACGATAAGCTGCATCTACAACTGCCTTCAAATGAACGCGATGCTCGTTAATGCCATCCAAAAAAGCTCCAATTATTTTAGCCGGCAATGACTTTAAGGGAACGCCTTCTGCCTTAGCTAATTGGACCAATTTTCTCAAAATAACCGCTTGAACTATTTCAGGAAGATCCGCAACTATTTTTTTTATTTGCGGGCTATAAGCCAAATCATCAATGACATCGGCATACCAATCAACAGTATCTTCATCCAAAGCGCCTTGTTCTCCTTCTAAATCTTTATCCAAAGCGCCTTGTTCTCCTTCTAACGCTTTGTGAATCGTAAGGCCAATATTATTACCATCTTGAAGCTTTGTTTCGACGGTCTCCTTGATCTTGACACCAATTGCTGAAAAACCATTTTCGATCGTCTCGGCAATTTCATCCACTTCCTCGAGTTTAATTCCGTTTTCTTTAGCAATGGCTTCTCTTAATTGAGTTTTAGAAGCAGGTAAATTGTCGCGGGGCGATTTAACTTCGTAATACATATCCAACATCATATCCGGCAACACGCCTTCCTGCAATGTCTGCCATATGGTTCCTTGCAAAAAGAATGGGACAGGCAAATCTTTTGGCTCTTTAAAGCCCATGTCATTGAGGAGTTGTTTACTCAATGGTTTAAACTGATTCAACAATTCTTCATATTCTGTTTGCAAAGGAGGCATTTGTTCAAGTTCCCGAATCTTTTCTTCTTCATAATTTTTAAAAGCTTCTAGAAGACGATTCGGTGTTAGAGGTTCTGCTGAGAAATCGATTTTAAGCTTTAAAAGGTCATTTTTTTCATTAGCTCTTTCTTTGATAATAAGGAGTCTTTGCGAATCTGCGATTTGCGATTTGATGATCCTTTGTGTATCTTCATTAGCCCCATTTAGCTGCTTTTTCAAAATATCAATGTTAAATCCTAATAAGTCGATTTCCGACCTCATCAGTGAACGATAGTATTCCAACTCTTTAAGCAATTCTGGAGCACCTGCTTCGAGTTTCTCTATATGGGTGTCTGCATGGGTGTCTGCGTCCAAGATCTCTCTGACAAGAGTCATTTGCTTGGATAAAAGCACTTCATCCTTTTGAGATAGGTATTCATCTAAGTGCAATTTCACAAATTTTTTACGCCGCTCTGAAGTGAGTTGCTTAATGTCGTCTAAAAGAAGAGGATAGCCTTCAGCTGAGGGATCAGCATTAAGCGCTTCTTCTTTTAGCTTGGAAAGCAGTTGATCTTTCACTTTGATTTCTTTTGTCTTATTGCGATATTGGTGAATCTTTTCGATAACTGCAGGATCGATGTTTTGTTCATCCATCAATACACCAACCTGCCTGATTGCATTGGACAATGAATTCCCTCGATCTTCCCCGCGGTATGCTAAAGATAACCGACTGATTGCCATGGACGTCAAACTGCTAAGCAAATCTTGTAAACCGTTCCACATCCTTTCCGTTGTAGAATTTTGAGCTGTAAAAGTTTGTTGTAATTGGCTTCCGAAAACGGCTTCTTCATGCGGATTTAAGCTAGACTTGGCCATTTTCTGATTCATTTTGTCAGCAAAAAGATAGGAAAAATCAGCTAAAGAACCCTTAATAGCCGGCATGGTTTTTTTAATGATTCCTTTAGCCATTAAATCGATCTTTTCCGGATCATTGACCCATACCCCAATTTTTTCCTCGTTCGTCAAAGATTTTATTACAAATGTATCACTGTAGATACGGAACAACATTTCCGGTAAAAGGGTATTGGATATCATGTTTTTAAATTTTGGCTTCATCATGTCGGGCATTAGAATATTTTGAGGATCATCCCAGCCGCCGCGATTTAAGATTTCATTCGCGCTAGGTTGAAATAATTCGCGTATTTTACCTTTTTTTACACCGAGCTCTTTGAGCTTATTATTTTTTGCATCTTGTTCATCCTCAGTACTTTGCGGCATTTTGTCGCATAAACCCATCTCTATGTTCCATGCAGTGATTTGCCCCATCAGTTCATCATAATTTTCAACTTGCTCTTGGCATATTTTAATAATATTAAGCAATGCAGCAGGCAACATATCAACCTTTTCGAAATTTTCAAAATCGGAATTGGTATTCGCAAGGTTAGCCAGCAATCCTACCAAAGTTCGTTTGATGTAATTTTGTGCAAAAGCATCGACTTTGGGCATTAAATCTGAGTGGACAATTTCTTTAATGGGCTCTTCGAAGAATTTCGCATCAGCATGCTTGCCAAGTAAAAGCTCATTAATGGATTCCATAAGAATTTGGCCGATATCACTGCTGCTATCTGCAAGCGATAGATCTATTGTAGGGATTAATTCAGTGACCAAGGCATCGAGTGCTTTAACTGTTACATCATAATCCTTTAAACGATTCTTTCCAGTCGGCTCTTCCCTTTGAGGATAAATCACATCTTTGCAAACTTCGAATGCAAAATCGGTCACAAATCCGCCAAATAAATCGGACATATAATTTGGAAGAGTTTCTTTCTTAACGACATAACCTAGCAGGCCTTTGAACTGAGTTGGAAGAACTTCCTTTAATCCCTCATTATCAATTCCTATTTTTTTTAGGATCTCTTGAGTCAAGGGGTTAAGGTTTTTTTTGATTGTGGCGGCAGCTTCTGCAATAGCTTGCTGTTTCTCTAGATTATTGGTTGGAAACTTTTTGTTAATTTCATCTATCTTCTGATGGTATTCTCCAAAAGCATTTTTAAGAACTTGCCCGTTGTCTTCCGAATATTGAATCACCTCTGATAACATGTTTTGAATGATAGTGGTGAGAATATGTTGTTTGTCGACGCTATAACTTTCTCCGACATGTGCCAAAATATGCATGACGATCAATTTGCTATAATTACCTAAGCTATCGACCAACTTATTTAATTCAATATCTTTGCCAGGGCCGATTTGTTCAGCTTCCAACTTCTTTTTCGAATTTACTAAATAATTGATCAGACGACCCAGTTGCCCTGTTAGAACTTCTCCTAACTCAATGATTTTATCACCTTGCTTGAATGTATTGATCTTCTTTATGTTTTGTTCATGAACTTGGGTCGTCATATTAAGTTTTTCGGTAAAACCAAGGATCAAATTGGGTAATTGACGTTCCAGCAACATATAAGTCCACCTTGGGAGATCTACCCATCCTTTTTTAGAGGTTGGCACAATAATGTCATTTTTTCCGTTTGGAAAGGCTAAGGAGAGGATTTTATTTGAAATGGATGCCATCTGTTCTGTTTTACGGATATTGATATCTGCTTGAATGGCAGCCCTGCTTTTTCCGAATATACTCGGATGATCTTCGGCGTCCTGAATTCGACGTTTTCCTTCGATATCAATTGCATTAATTTTATCGTTGATAGTCTTCATTTCTGTATTCGTTTCTTGCGCTACCATGTTAAGGATTTCAGTAAAAAACTCATCTTCACTCAAGTTGGCATCTGGTTTATTTTCCTTCACTTTCCTTGCTAAATTGATGAGTGCATGCAAAATATTCACTTCGATAATGTTTTGAAATAAAGGCCTTTCCGTACTAATGACCCCTTCAAACCATCCTCCTTTTGTTTCAGTAGCCCTGTCCATTAAGGTTTTAGCCATCTTATGAATCACGTCATTGAGCTCATGATTGCCAATGTAAAATGCCAAACTATTTCGGTGTACATCAACAGAGATATCATTATCATCAGGGCTTCCTAAGACTTTAGCTCCGACCCAACTTAACAATTGTACGCCCCAACCTAAATTTGCAGCGGGCTTTACTTTAGGCAGCTCAATTTTAACAGGAGTTTGTGTTGCCGACTTTTCTGGAGATATCGTCTCATTAACTATCTCTCTAGTGGGAAATACACGTCGCCCTTCTTTTTTCTTCTCTCGTTTTGGAGGAATCAATCCTGGCGTTTGTGTTATTTTTGGTGGTAGGTTCTCTGGTTTAAATGACATAATTATCCTCAAATAAATAGTTTATCATCATATTATATTATATTCTTATTTTATAATAATAGTAAATTATCAAACCATGATTAATAATTTATTAATTTAAGATTAAGATATTGCTAAAAACCGACATCAAACAAAACATAGGCTATGGAAAATTTTGCAGAATGGTTTAATTCACTCTCTTGCAGCATTTTTGTTGTACCTTAAGTTTAATGCACTATATTATGTTCAAAACCTGCCGTCGAAGACGATCAGATTTATCCAAAACACTTACTAAAACTTAAAAAAGGAAGTTTTTTATGGCAACAAATGTCGATTTAAATCAATGCAGATCTCTTCCCGCTGATTTATACCCTTTTATTATCAAAAATTTAAGCTTAGAACTCGATAAGGTGGCATTAGTGTGTAAAGAGTGGCAAGCGGTGGCCGATAGCCAAACGATGCGCGACTCGATACGTCCACTACGAGCCATGGGGCCTAAGGAATTGAAAATCATTAACACAAACGTTATCGATGCGGGCATAGAACTTCCTCTTCCCAGATGCGCCTATAGGCATTATTCAGAAAAAACAGGATTACTTTTCTTCAATCCTGGCAAAGTCACAATAAAGAATGCCAATGGGGAAATTGAAGTGGTGTTAAATAGCCTGGAGGCTATAGGAAATCTGTTCAAAGAACCAACTACAGATCCCAAAACCGGTTTTAAACAGGGTTCATGGGAAAAAGCCCTCAAAGATGAAAGAATAGTAGAAAAACCACACTGGGTGTGGATAGATACTAAAGTGCTCGGTTTTTGTAAAACCTATGCAGAGCAATTAGACATTGCTAAAGAGGAAGATAAGAAAGCCTATCCAGAGAGATATGAACCGACTGAAAAAGTTTCAAGGGATACGACTGGGGAGCCGAAGCAGATCGTCAGCATGGCAGTTGTAAATGATCTTGCTCTAGGCATGTTGATGGCATATGCCACTTGGAAAGAGTGTCATTTTATTTGGGATAACCGTGAGTTAATATATGTACGTGTTAAAGATACAACTAAAGATGAAGATAGCCGTGAGAGGCGAATAGCTGTAGTTCCCCCTGGCCCTGGCCTCTGGGTCCTCAACATCACTAAAAAAGCCCGCAGCAACGTAGGTTTTCTTTGCGAGCGGAAGTTCTTTGGTTCTTGAAACCTTGGCTGTGTGCAATTAGATGTGCGGGGTTAACATAATTTTACGCGCTATGGAAAGATAGACAAATTTAACTGACCTTACTAAGATAAAAAAATAATTAAAGGTTTTATAATTATGACCTCTATCAATGTTTACAGATCCTTGGATCCTGATGGCTTTCTTCACTTCTCTACAAATTCTAAAGATATTCAGACAAAAAACAAAACTTTGGAATCCGTTCCCTCCCCTTCCATGATGGAAAGAAAGGCTTTATCCTCGGTTCAAGTGAATCAAGGGTTGTATGAGGAAGTCTTGTTGACCTCAAGCGCACAAATGACCAAAGGAGGAAAGGATAGCAACATTCTTTCTTTCTTGCATCAACTTTTTAAATCGACCCCTGATATTCCTCCTCAATTTCTTGCCGAATTACAGCTCGCAGCAAAATGGGCGGAGAAATTGGAAACCATCACAATGACATCCCTCTCGCCAGAGCAGTATAAAAATAGATTTGCAGAACTCACCCTTGAGGTATCCAATTTGATCAAAGGATTGGAAAAAGGGAAAGGATGCCTGATTCCCGGCGGCGCCCACGTCATTTTCCGTATCCTCAAAACAGAAGACTACGAATATTCACTAATGCCTTTTTCCAGAGCTGCTAATCTAAATGAATTCGAGCATATCAATCCTTTAGGAAGAGAAAAAACTCGAAGGATCACGCTTGAAAAATTACATTTGGATGATATTTCCGACACAGAATTTATAGCAAAACTTCTTCTGATATCTCAAAAAGGAAAACATTCCATCACAGATGTTAATTCAATTGTCGATGGGTTTAAAAACAATATTATTAAAAACGAAAAAAGCCGATTCCATCTATCAAAAACCTCCCTCTGCCGCATTCAAAACATATGGGACTTACTTCATGAAGGTTACAATGTCGAACAAACAGGTCAGCAAATCAGTAGGCAAAAGCTTGAATTGCAACTCATCGTTTTCCTTGAATATTTCGAACAAGTCAAAGGCAGCCTATCAAAAGATCTTATCGCTTTCAAATATCTCCAGGATGGATTAAAAATTCTTTCCAGAAATAGCTTGCTAGCTTATTCCAAAGGACATTTGCACGTCAGTGAATTAAAATGGATTTACGATCATCTCAATAAATCTGAAAAGGAACTCGTTCGCATCAAACAACCAAATTCGACTAAACTTCAAAATTTGTTCCCTCCAAGCTCTTGCCGCCTTCAAATAACTGCGACACCTATTCATCTACCTAAAATTGACGTGGCGAAAGAGGTGGAACAAAATAAAAATTTCAACTCCACCCCTCCTGTTTCCACTCCTTACTTATTTTTGGATAAACGATATGAACTTAACATCGATTCAAAATCAGATGTGACTGCCTCCTCCTGCTTGGAACAATTAGACAATTTGGCCTCTTATTTGAAAAAAACTAACCTTTTGCCTCTTCAAAGAGAACAAACAGCCGTTGATTTTTGTTTAGGTCTTCCCCTTTCCCCTGCTAGCGAAAATAATCTTTGGAAAATGGTTTCCGCAAGCGACCGCACAACAATCAGCCTAAAATTAGCGGAAATCAGCGCAAACCTGACGACTCTCATGAATTTAACGGGATCCAACGCCCCTAATCGAATTTTAGCTCTCGCCAAGATCGCTGTCATTACCGAGTATCTGGCCAGGCTTAATTACGAACAAACAAAATTCGAACAGCATATGTTCTTAACGGATCTGTTTTTTTTGATTGCAGATTTATTAAGAGGAAGTGGAGGTTATAGTGAAGGAATCCGTTCGGAAAGATCTCTGTTAGGCCACTCTGTTTATCCTGTGCATAGCGTTGCAGAAGAAACAGTTTTAAGTGAACTTAAAGCCTATTATGTCTGGTTAAGCACATGCCAAAGTTGCCTAAGCAAAAGGTTATTAGATTATATTCACGATTTATCATTAGAGAATGAACTTTCTGAGAGAAGATATGATGAAACGAAAAGAGGTATCTCCGACTGGTCATCTATTGTCGATGGCAAACAGATTTCCAGAAAAGATATTGAAATTGACCTGTCCAAAAAGCCTTATAAAGATAATCCCCAATGCCAACAGCTTCAAAATATGCTGCAAAGACTTCGACTAGAAATTAAAGCTGGCAATCAAGCGCCTCTTGGAATGATTCAATCCTATATGCGAGGGGGAATGCCCCTTTCCAATCCAATGTTGTTAGCAGAAGCTTGTAATCGCTGGGGAAGATCTATTAAAAACCCTTTACTCCTCGCGATTTTTTATGCCTTTAGACCGGAAAAAGGAAAATTAGATCCCTTCTCCTTTGATTCTAATACTTTTACGCAAGAAGCCATCATGGATGATCCGTGGCTAGCCTTCGAAAGAGCATTTATCCATTGGCAAACAGACCTGTCTTCCGGCCATCCTTTGAAAAAAAAATCATACTCACAAGTTGCATACACAGCAAAACCCGAGTTATTGAGCTGTTTTTCGGAAAATGATCTGCGGGACCTCCTATTAGCTTTGGAGCCCATGACTGGCCTATGGAACATTCTAGGATTGATAAAAAAGAATCCTGTATTATTAAAAAATACGGACTTCCAATCGATTGCCGAACGGATGATTCTTCAGCCGGAAATGATCAAAAGATCTCTCACAATAGATCCAAAATTACCTGAATTCCTGGGCCCTTTTTTTAAAGCGCATATTCAACAGCTGGAAAGAATAAAAGAAATTCCAGCGGTTTTATTTATGGTCCATCTTTTTAATACCATTGCGAGAAAAATCCCCAAAGAAAGCCTTCCGGCAGAATTTCCTACTTTTATGCCAAGCATCCGCCGTTGGTGTTATGATTCATTAAAACCAAACTCTGAATGGTTGGCTCATCGTTATGGCTTGCTCAGTGAACTTTTAGTTCAAATGGGTGCTCAAAAAAATTTAAGCCATCCTGACATGAAAGACTTTGTGATCTTTTACTGCCTATGGGAAAATACGCCGGCGCAAAATGATTTTGATCCTGTTCAAGCCGACCTCATACGAAAACAATATTTCCAATGGATGCCTCTCATTAAACAGGCTTTTAACGATTCGCCACAGCAAAATCTCTTAAGACATATTTTAGAGGAAGTAGCAGGAACAAAAGGCATTGCACTTGATAAGAACATTCCCTGGGAAGGAGAATTTCCCATCTATAGTACAAAAGAGTGGAAGATTGATCTTGCGACCGGAATTTTTACGAACCTGCAAAAACAAACGGCTGTCTCTTCCTTGCCTCCCGAGATTCTTAATGATCCACTTTTTCAAGAAGCTTTTCCAAATTTTCTTAAACATTCGTTTAGTTGTTTCTCAACTCATCATGAAGGAATTGCTTACCATCACTTTAAAGATGCCCATGGCATTGTAAATCTTATCGAAAGAACAACTGAGGGGCTTTGCATTTACAAGTCAAATCCCCTGGATCCAAAAAAATGGACTCAATATGTTTCCTTGGAAAAGCGAAGTATCCATGAACTTGGAGCCCTGGGATTAAACAACCGTCTTTATGTATCCCTCAGCAATCCAATCGAAGCTTTGTTATTTCACATTGAGGGAAACCCTGAATTCAAATTGATATTACAACAACAGATCATAGGAACTTCTTCGGAAATCATGATCAATTCAATTCTTAATATAAGCTCCAATAGACAGCAACCTAAGGAAAGACAAGCCGTTTTAATGGACGTCAAGTTGCATGAAAGATTAAAGCCTTTGCTCAACCTTGCAAACCCCTCTGAAATTTTGATATGGACTCAGAATAACAAACTTCAAAGCATTGAATTTTATGGCTTGGAACTGACCTTTGACTTCGTTGAAGGCGACTTCATATGCAAAACAAAACCCTTCCTGGAATATAAATTAGATTTGAATGCCGCACCTCCCTATGAACTTCCAGCCGGATTGCTTTTGCTACCTCCTGAGAATTCTCAAGATTCACCCCAATGGATTTTGCCTCATTTTTCAGGTAAATATGATATCCAACAGCCGGACACCTCGTCTAGCCTTGTCAATCAAGCCACCTCTTACCTTTGGAATGCCGGTTGGTCTTACATGGGATATAAAATCAAAGAATCAGAATCTGCCTCTGTCGACCGCCTCTACTGGAAGTTTGACACCTCGGCTTCAAAAGGGTTTTGGTCTTTTTCTTTGCGGGACAACCTGATCATTTCACCAGACCCTTCGCAAGATTATAAAAGTTATTTTGATCTTTTCAGGTATGCTTTATGTGCAAGCCAAGCAAATGTGCCCCAGGCCATTGCGGGAGCAAAAGAATGCCTGCGAAAAATCCGCGAAATTCCCTTTAATAAAGTGCCGGAAAAAGAGATGGAGGCATTTGCAAAAGATGTCGCACATATGGCGTGCGCTCGTTCTAAAATAACTTCCAAACCACAGCCTGAAACGATTGCTTTAGCTATGCACTGCTTCTTAGCCATAAAAGACAAGGGTTCCACCGCTCTTTCCAGCAAAATAGAAGAACATTTAAGCAAACTGACTCCTTTTTACTTTAGTCGAGGGAGACAGGTCCATTTAAAAGCTCTTTTGGATGTAAAGCAAGAGTTAGCTTGTTTAATGTTAATGAAAACTTATCAGTTGGAATGGTTTCAAGAACATGCCCCTTTACTTAGCCATAAAGAAGAACAAATAAAATCGATAGCCCGTAAAAATAAGGATGCTCCTATCTTTTCCCCTCATAGTCAACCTCCTCTTCCTTTGAAATATTTTAAGTCCTCAGAAACACCGAATCATTTCATCAAATCAAAGATTGCAGTGGACTTAACCTGCTTTAAAACTCCAGAAGCTATGGCAGAGGATTTTATCTCTATCTATCAAGTGGCTTGCGATCCGAAAACGCCAATTTTTAAAAAAATCCATCGGTTAATAAAAAAATTAGCTGAACAAACCCACGAACAGAAAGATAGCATGGATGAAATTGTTCGTCTGACAGGGGGAAACATAGAAAAATCAAAGGGAAGTATAAGGATTAGTTATAAAGAAAATCATCAAGACAAGCTGCTTTTATTTAAATATTTAGAAGCAGTTTTTAATATTAAATCGCGCCATCCGGACCTTGATTTACCTCGTTTAAAAATGACTATCGATGCCTTTTGCAGCGATTTAACCCTTTTTGTGAAAAATAATTTCCATCTTGTAAAAGTTAATCCGGCGGCTTCGGTTGAAGAAAAAGTTCAAAAAAATAGGGTAAAACTTATTCTCGAAGACCTTTTTAAAAATCCTTTACTGCCTTTAGATGCTATTTCAATTGAATCAGGACTAGAAAAAAAACTTCTAGACGTTCCTTGCAATCCTTTAAAAAAGATTCCCGTCATTTGCTTTCAAAAAGGAGATGCCCTTTTTTCTCCCGACTACCTTCGCCCCTTTTTTAATACGTTTTCAACTTGCCCCTCATTTGACCTTCTTACCTTAAATAAACTTGAAAACTCAAACGAGCCCTCTGTCCGAAAGGCTGCAGAAGCTCTGCAAAATGAAATTGACGATATTAAAGACAATGGACCCATCACTCAATATCAATGCAAAGAGTTAGCCTATATTTGTCTTAGGTATCAACTCAATACCATCCAAGCTCCATTGATTAGCCAACAGCAAACGTTAAAGCAATCTCTGGAAAAAATGCTGAAGATTCCTCGAACCCTTGTTTTTGAACTTCAAGTGTTAGCCGGGTATGATCAGCCTGTCAGCTTTGATGAACTAATCATCGCTTTTTTACAACAGGATTTGGATGCTTTAGCAAAGCGTCTACCTCCCCATGTTGATCTGCAAAAGATAACAGACGAATTGACAGCTTATTTAAAAATAGATGTCAAAATAAAATCAATCAACCGCGCCTTGAATGAGCTTTCTGAATTACAGCAAGATCCTTATTTATTGAATGCCGGCTCCAAAATCTATGAACTCTTATCTCGCAAACGTTGTTTTGATCCTGCCAAAAACCCTGAGCTGCTAGCCATGGAATCACTTTTTGGGTTTATGATCCGCGAAGATCAGCTGAAGATGGTCATTGATTTTATTGAAAAGCCCTGCTGTATTCGACAAGCTTCCACGGGAGCAGGCAAAACAAATGTCATCCTGCCGTTAGTTGCTCTGATGAAAGCCGATGGATATCATCTCGTCTCCTTAAAGTTTCTGGATCCTCTTTTCAACGAGAGCTTTGAGCGGCTGCAAAAATTATTGGGATCTTCCTTTCAAAAAAAGATCTTCCCCTTACTATTTTCAGGGGAAACTCGCTCGACATGCGATAAAATCATTAATGGAAAAAGAGTCAAACAATCGATATTTAAACACTTTTACGAGGAGTCCATTAAAACAATTCTAAATAAAGGGTTTTTGATTACAAATAAAAAAAGCCAACCTTTATTAAAAGCTAAAATGATCGAAATCTATGAGAGATTATCACAAATTCTACCTCATGAACGCCCTGAAATGGATCTTGAACACTTGCAGTATTTGGGCAAACTGCTATGCCTATTTAAAGAACGGGAAGAAACACTTTATGATGAATTTGACAAGTTTCTTTCTCCGCGCGAAGAGCTGCATCTTCGCATAGGCCAAGGAAAACCTTTGGCTCCTTTTGTTTCAGAAACCACTTTAAATCTCTATGATCTTTTGATTAACAATAAAACTCTCAATTTAAAAGAAAATACCCAAGCGGAAATTCCGAAGAAAATTCAGTCTGAAATCTTGGATCAAACAATTGAGGCCTTAAGCGCCCTGTGGCAAAAAAAAGACAAAGGCCTATCTGTTAAAGATTATTTAAAAGGAACCTTGTCAGTATCTGAAGAAGCTCTTTTTTTAAAAACTATTGAGAGAAAATTATCTTTGCAGGAATTAGACATCTTAAGTTTACAAAAGGATTTGCTAAGTGAATTTATAAAAACGACCTTGTTCAAGTCGGCTGATCAGCGTTATATCCGTTCAAAAATAGATGAAAAAAGCGTGATTCCCTGCGACTATGCTGATATGCCTAAAGAAGGGTCTGAATTTGAAGATATTCGGGTCAAACTCTGTTATCTCATTCAGTATTATTATCAGAAAGGGCCTTCTTATGCTTTTTTCAACCAATGGATCCAAGGATTAAAAAGTCAAGCGATCGAAAGTCTTATCGCAGGGCAAGCCCCCCATATCACCATGACGGCATCTGAAAAAATGTTTAAAGATTATTTTCCCCAGGCCACACTGGATGGCATCACACAAGAAACCATCAAAAGCCTTTATAAAGCGCTAAAGCGTGATTCTTCTTTGATTCGTAAATTTCTGAAAGTATTGACACAAGAACAAAAATTACCGGGAAAAAAAATCAGCTTAAATCCCCATAATCAAGTATCCATTGCCAAAGCTTCAGCAGGAACTTCAGCCACCAAAGGATGCTTAGAAGGTCTTCACAGAAGATTTATAATTGATGATAAATCTTCAAATTCAAATGCAAAAATGATTGCACGCCTTCTTCAACGGATCGATCCAAAAGAGCCATTTCTAACTTTTGAACAAAAAAATCCTAAAGAAATTATTTCAGAATTGTTGAAACAGGACAAAAAAATCAAGGTGATCATTGATGGAGCGGGAGCCTTGCGGGGAATGTCGTTTGATAAACCCGCCAAACAACTGCTTGAACATCAAAGCGAACTTGAAGCTGCAGGATATTTTGACCAAAAAGGGCGCAAGCACCTTATAGGAACATTATACGCTTCAGATAATGAAAGCGGCTTAGTTTATTCCAACGCACAAGCACGAGGCGCCGATGCCCGTTTAAGCGTACACCATAAGGCTGTCTTGCTGGTCAATGGGCGATCTTCCCAAGAAGAGGTCAGCCAAAACGAAGGGCGCTTGCGCAATGAAGATCAAAAGTTGCAAATAGCCGTGCCCAAAGGCTCTGAAATCAAAGATGCCGGAGATCTTATAAATGTGACTTTGGCCACAGAATCTCAGGAAAAAAGCCTTGACCTCTTCCTTTCAAAACAGCAAGAAATGCAAGATATTGTCCATGATCAAATGACATCTAAACTAGCTGAGCATGCAGCCGAAGCTGATTTTACCCAAGGATTTGAAGCTTATACCACCTTTGCACCTTATCAAATTCTTGTGTCTGAGTTTCCGGAAAACTGGGATATTCCAGGATCTTATTATCGCCTCCACAAACATATCAAACGAACAAAAGATTCGGTCAACGCGCTTGAGTCCATTAAAGAAAAGTTCCTAACAATTGCCCGTCAGTGTCATTTAACACTCTGCGAAGAGGAATTACTAAAAGTGGACCTTGAGAAATTTAGGTCTCAGTTGCCGCTTGAAGTTTCTGGGGATATGAAAGCCAATCAAGAAGTGCAAATCGAAACAGAAACTCAAACAGAAGTCCAAACAGAAGTGGAGACAGATATCGATATTGATACAGAGACTGAAAAGCCTTCCTTGGCCTTTTATCTTCCCTGGGGTTTTCACAAGGATTATAAAACTCAACGTTTTAAGGAATTTCATCCAGCTTATGATGAAATGTTGGGTTATTCATCCAATTTTTTGCCGCTTAATCGTAATTACGTTGCGCCAAGCGGGCATCAAAGGGCTCCGCATGATCCTCGGCAAAACCGCCTAGTTCATGTGGATCTTGGGTGGTTAGCTATTGCTCAAGATGTAAAAGATATCAGTGAAAGGTGTTTTGATTTTCTTAAAAATAAGACGCATGTCATGGATTGGAATCTTTATGATACTCGTCTAAATCGGTATATTCACGAAGGTGACGCGGAGGCAATAAAAAATCTTGAAGAGAAGAATTCTTTTTTCAATATTTCTGGGCTTTATTGGGAAACAAAAATGCATATGAAATATGGGAAAAAAATTGTTTTAATAGCGCAGCTGCGCTTTGAAGATGGACAGTTCAATGGTTACACTGATGAGGAGTGGACAGCTTTAAAGGGGTGGATTCAGAATCAAAAAGATCCCAAGGATTTAGAGGATTATTTTGTGAATGAAGTTTTAAAGCATAGGCCGCAAGACCGCGAACGCTATCTATTTAGTCCCTTGCAAGAGCTATTTCAGCAAGTTACCAGGTCAGACGTTCTCAATGGATTGAAAGCATACTGAAGTGAATATTTATTTGCACAAATAATTAACAGGATAGGCATTTATTGACATATATTCAGAAGATGTATAAACTACGTATATACATAAAAGGGGAATTTTCATGGAAGCATATATACAAAAATGGGGTAACAGCCTCGGGCTGCGCATACCTATGCAACTTGCAAAACAATTAAAATTACATCAAGGGAGTCCTGTAACTCTTGAGATAGAACATGGTCGAATTATCATTCAGCCTCCTAAATATAACTTGGACATGATGTTAAAAGGTATCACGCCAAAAAATCAACATCACCAAATTTTTGATGATGATGAACAACGAGGTAATGAGGAATGGTAAGATACACACCAAAACCAGGGGATATTGTCTGGCTGGACTTTGATCCACAAAAGGGAAAAGAAATCCAAAAAATACGACCCGCTCTTACTATTTCACCTCATGCCTATAATTTGAAAACTGGCTTGGGATTATTCATGCCCATTACGAGCAAAATTAAAGGATATCCATTTGAAGTTATTATTGATAAAGACGAAATTCAAGGAGCTATTCTTTGTGATCAAGTTCGTTCATTAGATTGGAAAGCTCGTAAAGCCAAATTTGTCGCACATCTTTCAACTTCAATCTTAGAAGACGCCTTAGCGAAACTTAGAATATTACTTCCAGCAGCTGATAAAATGACCGAATAAAGTTCCAGTTTAACATTCCGAAAGTTAAAACTTAACACCCTTTTGTCTTAAAGAAACATAACTTTGATGGCCTACGATCAAATGATCATTGACAGGGATCCCTATCAATTTTCCTGCTTCGATCAAAGTCTCTGTCACAAGATAATCTTGTTGTGATGGAGCGGGATCGCCGCTGGGATGATTATGGACTAAAATCAAACTAGCAGCTTTATGTCGAATGGCAGGATAAAAAACTTCCCGGGGATGGACAAGGGAATTGGACAAAGTCCCTATAGCAACGATTTCATGGCAGATCAAACAATTTTTTGTATCTTGCAAAATCACAAGGAATAATTCTCTTTTTTCATTCTGTATTTGTTCTTTAATCAAATTATAGGCATGCAAAGGCTGTGCGAGTTGATACTTGGGAACAACGGCTTGTCTGGAAAGACGCAATCCCAAGCTCATCGAAGCTTTTAATTGAATGGCTTTGGCCAATCCAATGCCTTTAATCTGACAAAGCTCTTCTATTGTGGCTTCCGCCAAGTGAGGCAAACTGCCAAAATGCATGACCAGTTCTTGCGCCAAAAGCAATACTGGCTTCGCCTTGGTTCCACTACCTAAAAGAATAGCCACTAATTCGATTGTGGAAAGAGATTCCGCTCCATGGCGCATTAACCTCTCACGCGGCCTTTCATCTTCCGGAAGCCTTTGAATATCAAGATGTTCCAATCAATAACTCCCTGGTGCTGTGCCCGAGTCGTGCCCGTGCCCGTGCCCGTGCCCGTGCCCGTGCCCGATCTCTAACTCGTGCCGATCTTCCCATGCCGATCTTTAAATCGGGCACGGGCACGGGCACGAGTAAGGGCACGTAACTTCACGATGGTGATATATATTTCTGCAGTTTACCTGCCAAAGCGATGGGAATACTGACTTTTAATATAATATTGTTTTCCTCATACTCTTGCATTAAAACAGTTCCGCTCCGTATCACTTCGCTAACGAGTTTGTACTCACTTTGTGGAATCTTCATCAAAACAGTGCGACGCTGCTCGCTAATCTCTTGAATCATCAATTCTTCAAGATCGTCAAATCCCATTTTTTTTAATGCCGAGATAGCTACCGTTTTGCGGTATTTGATTCTCATCTTGTCTAACATTGATTTATGTTGGCATTGATCGATTTTATTCAATACTGTGATGATTGGCTTTTCTTCAGCATTGAGTTCCTTCAACACTTCAAATGTCGCATCGGCCTGTTCTTCAGCCATGGGATGGCTGGCGTCGACGAGATGGATAATAATATCGGCAAATAGAGCTTCCTCCAACGTGCTTTTGAATGCGGCAACTAACAAATGAGGCAGCTTGCGAATGAAACCGACCGTATCTATCAACAAAACTTCTTGGTTATTGTTAAGAACATATTTACGCGTCGTAGTGTCTAGCGTGGCAAATAACTTATCTTCCACGAATATTCCCGCATCCGTCAAAGCATTGAGCAATGTAGATTTGCCTGCATTGGTATACCCAACGATGGCAAAAATGGGAATATCTTTTTTTTCTCTTGCGCTTCGTTGCGTAACTCTGACAGACTTTACTTCATCAATTTCATTCTGGAGCTGCTCGATCTTCTTCTTTAATATGCGCCTATCAATCTCAATTTGCTTTTCGCCTTCCCCTTTAAGATAAGCTCCTCCTCTTGCACCTCCTGTCCCCGCCTGCCGCGATAAATGCGTCCACATCCGTTTTAAACGGGGAGCTTGATACTTGACTTGCGCAAGTTCAACTTGAAGGCGCGCTTCTTTCGTTTGAGCCCTTTGGGCAAATACTGCCAATATCACTTCCGTACGGTCGATGACGGGAATTTTGAAAAGCTTCTCTAAATTCCTCTGCTGGCCGGGAGAAATTTCGTCATCAAAAATGACAAGTTCTGCTTGCAAAGTGTTAGCCTGCTCAATGAGCTCCTGTAACTTACCTTCAGTCACAAAAGTAGAAGCACTGTATTTGCGCACCAGGCAAGGGGTTTTGCCAACCACTTCGACCCCTAAGGTGTCTGCCAGCAGCGATAATTCTTGTAAATGCTCTTCGCAAATATGGCGCACATTGGAACCCTTGTAAACAGAGACTAAGAGCGCTTTTTTGGGAATTGAAGCCGTTCCCTTCCGTTGCAGTGTTAAGAATGAAGTATTTTCTTCCATTAGAATTCACCTGGGCTGAATGAAATTTCCAAACCATCATAAGCCATCCGTATATTCTCAGGCAAGTAAGCGTTTGCATGCAGATGCTCAACTTCGTGAGAAATATGCATAAGCCACCCTTTTTTAGCTCCGCAACGCTGGATGAAAGCAACCGCCTCATCAATTGAAAAATGCAAGTGGGAGGGAGTAAATCTAAGGGCACTGATGATTAAGGTATCCAACCCTTTTAAATCTTCATAAATGATCTCATCAAATTTACGGATGTCGGAAATATAAGCTAAATTTCCAAAGCGAAAACCATTGACACGCATGCCGGCTTGTTCAAAGCTTGTATATAAAATTTTTATCCCTAAAAATTCCGTCATGCCTCGCTTGTCTTTAAGGATCTGCAAATCAAATTTTGCCTTCAGGACATCTGACTTGTCATCTGTGTTAAATAAATAATAAAAGCGCTGTTCGAGGTCCCTTAATGTTTCATGGCCTAACAAACAGGGTATCGGCTGCTTGTTGCGCATGACATACACACGCAATTCATCAACGCCTGCCGTGTGGTCGTAATGAGAGTGTGTTAAGATCAACCCATCAAGAGTGCGTATGTCATATTGCAAAGCTTGAAAACGATAATCCGGACCGCAATCGATTAAGATCTTTTTTCCATCGATGGTCAATAAAACAGAGGAACGAAGGCGCTTATTGCAAGGATTTGTTGATTGACAAACTTCGCAATCGCAACCGATGACAGGGATGCCCATCGACCCCCCTGTGCCGAGAAACAATAAAGTGCCGGATGTTTTCATAGTTTTGATAAAAATAGTTGCATGGCTTCTTGACCAATTCCTGGATGATAAAAATAGACCCAGCTGCCGGGAGATCCTGTTTGTTCACGCAGCATCACCCGATAGAAATCCCCCTCTTTTACGAAGTTCGACTCTTGAAATATTTTTGAGGAAATTTGCTTCTCATCGCTCGAGTCCACTTTCGTTTTAATTGTCAATTTGGATGGATTGTCTTTATAAAAAAAATTTTGAACCTCTATAGTCGCATTTTCTAAGCTCTGCTCTTTAGAGACAAAATCATAGAATTTTTCATAGGTTTCTTTCGAAACAGGAACGGACAGCCATCTTTTTTGACTGCTATCATAATAGGAGAAATCAATTCCATCAAAGACAAAAAGAGCTAGTTTACCGGTTTTTGGGTTGACATCTTGATAAGAAAGGCCTTGAATCAATGCCGGAGAAAGCAAGACATTGCTTGCAGCATAACGGCCGGATGGCCCATAATAATGCAGCATTATCATCGCTAGAAGAAAGGCACATAGCACTCCGCCGAAAATGACGGTGATAAGATTTCGAATTTCATTTTTATGTGATGGATTTTGCCAGGCCACAATCTTCTCCAATAGTAAGGCGTCATGCAGTACAATAATATTTCTAAATATCTAAAAGAAACAAGATTTTTTCCATGAATATCGCAATTATCGGCGCAGGTTTTTCCGGCATGGCCATCGCGTGGCACCTCCTGAAATATGACAATGTCAATATTACCTTATTTGATCCGGCCGGCATCGGAGGGGGCGCTTCCGGCATTTCCGCAGGCCTTTTGCATCCCTATGCAGGGCTGCATAGCAAACTCAATTGGAAAGGGAGAGAAGGATACACTGCAGCGACTGCTCTGCTGGAATCCTCTGCTAAAGTGATGCAACAGCCTGTTTATTCCAAGACAGGGCTCATCCGAATTGCTATGACGGAAGCCAATGAAAAGGATTATGCACTTTGCGCCCATCAGTATTCCGATGTGGATTGGCTTGACCCCGATGCATTTCAAATGCTAGTTCCACAGGCAGTCCCAAACCCTGCCATCTTAATCAAATCAGCTCTAGTTGTCGATAACAGCATCTATCTGGAAGGACTTTGGAAATTTTGTTCCAAAAAAGGCTCAAAAATAGAACAAAGGCAGATTTTTTCCCTTGAGGAGTTAAAACATTTTGATGTTCTCGTTGTTGCCAATGGTGCCGCAGCTTGCCGGATAAAAGAACTCTCAAACCTACCTATTACACCTGTTAAAGGGCAAATTTTAGAGCTTGCGTGGCCAAAGCACCTTGCCCCTCTGTCGATCCCTATAAATTCGCAAGCCTATATTATCATGAGCCCTGATAAACAAACTTGCTTAGTTGGCGCTACCTATGAAAGAAATTTTAAGACAGCAGAACCGGACGAAGCTTATGCCATCCATGAGCTATTACCAAAAGCAATTGCAATGATCCCTGACCTCAAAAATGCCAAAGTCTTGAGATGCCGCTCAGCATTCAGGGCTTCCACTCCTGATCATAAACCCTACTTTAAACAATTTAATAGCCGTTGCTGGATCCTTTCAGGAATGGGGTCAAAAGGTCTTCTTTATCATTCTCTCTTTGCCGAACAGCTTTCAAGAGAAATCGCGATAATTTATTCTTCCGAATAGTTCCCTTTAAGTGTTCGAAGTTGCACTTGTGATTTTATAGTTATATTTTTATCAGGAATTAAGTTCATTCCAAGGCGTTCTGCAATGACATTCCAGATTACTTCAGAGTTATTTTGAATAGCCATAAAAGACTTGCAAACGGCTTCCAATCTTCCTAGATCTTTAATTGTGCATTTGGAAAAAATCAATTGTAATAAATCTAAGGGCAATAATGTCATTTGACATTTCTCTGGAGGAATGTATTTAAGAAATTTTCTGGTAGCTTTCTCTAATGCATTGCAAATAGCTCCAGGATTACTGTAATTTGTTTGCATAGGAACAACAAGAATATCTCCGCTAAGCTTCAGAATTTTTCCATCAACGATGTGAATACGTTTAAGAATCGGCGGTTTGAATAAGCTGCGACACCTTTTCTTTGCATCCAGAAATGCAGCGATATTAACAACATCCTGGGAAGGACATACGAATTTTATCTCACATATTTTTCTTATCCCAATAGATGACCTAAACTGCGCCGCTTCAGTCACAGCAATCATGGCGGCAGTCACAGGTTCAAATCCATTCTCTTCGATATTTAAAGCTGGAAAAAGAACTTCTGTTAGATTTGCATCTAAGACTGTTTGAAAAAAAATTCTATAACACTTTCTCAACTGATCGTTTCCTTGTTCCATAGGCATACAGACATACATTGCCTTCTTAGCGCCTACCTGTCCCCAAGCATCTATAATTGTGGTTTCATTCATCTGCAAAATGCCTTTTGTTTTCAATTTTGCTTGTTCCAAAGGAGTAAGATTCTGGATAAGTTGCACATTTGATTTTTCACTAGGATTTAATATATTCATAAAACCTCACTGTTTAAAAAAGTGAAATGGGACAGAAAACGTTTGTCTGTCAATTAATTAAAAGATACACTCAGAGCACTATTCCCGACAAAATTATAATATTACCTTGATATTAAAGAATTTATATTTAAATATTCAAATTAGGCTTTTATGAATTCTTTTCCTTCGGAAATTACACATCATATTTTTGGATTTTTACCACCAAATGATTTGGCTTATTCAAGTGGAACATGCAAACATTTTTATAAAGCTGCACATAATGAAAATTTGCCTGCGCGTTTACTGATTCCTAAATTGAATCCTAAAATCATTCAGGAAAATGCATTAACACTCTGGAACTTCCTTGAAGAAGCCGGAAGTTTCAATGTAGATAACGATGGCAGGCTAGTTCGGATTGCTTTTTACCATCTTTTTGCAAGAATCTCTAAATGGAAAGATCCAGAAAGTGTAATTAAAAAGGTCAATAAAATTGTAGAGATTACATTTCAAGAAATTTATAGATTGAATCAACAAGGATATATTACTAATCCTATTGATGAATCATTCACTCCCCGACGTCTTTATGTCTGGAAACCACCTATCAACCTTTCTTCAGAGTGTATTTATCATCCAGCAGATTATTTGGCAGATAAAATTTTAAACTCCACACAATTTGTCGAACCGAAGATTCGCGAAGCAGCGCTGTTAGTTCAAGGACAAGCAGATAAATACGAGAAAATTAGCGCAAAATATTGGATTGTAAAAAATCCAGATAAGAGAATTGTTCGAGTTCCTCGGTCTGATTTTAGAATAAACGAAGCGCTTTTTAATAGCCCCTCTCCATTTCTTTGGTGATTAATTGACATAACATCGTCTATACCGTCTCAAGAGAAATCGCTATGCAATAATTTATTCTTCCGAATAGTGCCCTCTCTGTTTTCGAAGTCTCACTTGCAATTTTATATCTAAATTACATACAGGATTTAATTTCATTCCAAGGCGTTCTGCAACTACTTTCCATACTACAGAGTTGTTTTGAGTAGCGGTAAAAGATTTGCAAACTCTTGCCAATCTTCCGAGATCTTTAATGGTGCATTTGGAAAAAATCAATTGCAATAAATTTGAGGGCAATAATGTCATTAGACATTTGTATTTAAAAGATTTCCTAGAAGCTTTCTCTAAGGCATTGCAAATAGCTCCAGGATTACTGTAATTTTTTTGCATAGGGACAACAAGAATATCGCCGCTAAGCTTTTGAATTTTTCCTTTTACAATGTGAATACGTTCCATAATCGGCATTTTGAAAAAGGTACGACACCTTTTCTTTGCATCCAGATATGCAGCCAAATTATCAACATCTTGGGAAGGACATACGAATTTTATCGCACATATTTTTTTTATCCCAAGAGATGACTTAAACTTCGCTGCTTCAGTCACAGCAATCCTGGCGGCAGGCACAGGTTGAAATCCACTCTCTTTGATATCTAAAGCAGGAAAAAGAACTTCTGCCAGATTTGCGCTTAAAACTGTTCGAAAAAAATTTCTATAAAATTTTCTCAACTGACCGTATCCCTGTTCCAGCGTAGGCATACAGACGTACATTGCCTTCTTAGCACCTACCTGTCCCCAAGTATCTATAATTGTGTTTTCATTTATCTGCAAAATGCCTTTTGTTTTCAATTTTGCTTGTTCCAGAGTGGTAAGATTCTGGATAAGTTGCATATTTGATTTTTCACTGGGATTTACTATATTCATAAAACCTCACTGTTTAATATCAAAAATTTATTATACAACTAGAATTAATTTTTGAGGTTTTTAACTTGCGGGGTTTACTTTTTTGAAGCCTTGTCGGATCCATAGAGCAATCCGGCTCTTGCTATGTTTTCGCGGGCATTGGGATAAAGGGCTTCAATATCTTCAAGAAGCCTGTCCACTTGCGTCCGCATGGAAGTTTGGCCCACAGGACATCTGCACGTAATACGCATAAATCCATGCTGTTGAGCAAAGGTTTTGATGTCATTCTCTGCTACATAAATTAAAGGTCTGATAATTGTGATGTCATAATCATGCATTTTTAATTTAGGCAAGTTGCCGGCGAATTCCCCTTTATGGAGGAGATTCATGAGGATTGTCTCTGTATTATCATCTCGATGATGCCCGAAAGCTATCGTATGGGCTCCCACACTTTTTGCAGCATCAAACAATAAAGAACGCCGTTCTCTGGAACAGCTATAGCATTCCAACGTTTCTAATTTTTGCGTGGATTCTTTAACAATAAAATTGACGTTAAGTTTATCGCAGATCCCTTTCAGGTAATCAAGGTTAACACCCGCACCGCAGGAGAACTCACCATTCACTAATATGGCATGGATTTCTAAATCGGGAAATCCTCTGCCGGAAATGGCTTTAAGAAAAAAAAGAAGGGTTAAGCTATCTTTACCGCCGCTGAGAGCTATGGCAATCTTTTGAACACCATCAAGCATCTGGTAATCAAATAAGGCTTTCCTTATAATGCTTTCTAATCTCTTGCCAAGACCAGTCCACGGGGGTTGTGCAATTGCAATATCCATATATTATTTTTAATGATATAAATTATTAAAAATGATATATTAAGATTATTGAAAAGTCAAGAAATGATCATGAAATTAATAAAGAGTTAACATATGAATAAAAAAATTGGAAGAAATGATCCTTGTTCATGCGGATCAGGAAAAAAATACAAAAATTGTTGTATGCTTAATCAAAAAAAGCCAGCGGGAAAGAAAAAGTTTACCGCTAAACTCCTCAGCACTCCGGCTCCGGTGAATTTGATTGAACGTACATTTGGCCCGGCAATAGATGCTGCCGAAAAAAACGAGAAGTTGGCCGGCCGCTTTCAAAAACCTAAGGAAGAACCTACCTCTGACACCCAAGTCTAAGTTCAAGGACTAGTTCAAAGTTGGAGATAGTTGAATTCCGCCGCGAATGCGGCGAAAGCATGTAGCCAGAAGCGTAAGCCTATGGAAATTAGTATGTTAAGAATAGAGCCGCGAATGCGGCGACAGCATGTAGCCATAGGCGTAAGCCTATGGACTCTCAAAGTTTAGCTGTTGCTGTCGCCGTATTCACGGCTCTAATTCTAAATAAACTCAATCCACAAGCTTACGCTTGTGGCTACATGCTTTCGCCGCATTCGCGGCTTTTTTAAAAAAGTGAGCGATCATTCTATAACAATAGAATATAAAATTAAAAAATAATTAAAAAGATTTCCATTGTTTTTGAAAGGATTCAAAAACCGTGAGGCCGGTCAAACTGCGAATGCAAGCTCCTGTCGGGCATGTCCTTATAACAGGACATCTTTTCTCAAAAGAACGTGAATAAGGGCAAGTTCCTTGCACTGACAAATGCCTTTTTCCTTCCGGTTTAAATTTGCTCGCCAATGAAGCTCCAAAGACACTAAATGTCGCTGCTCTTGTTGTTCCCGCTAGATGCAAAGGCAAAGAGTCCATCGCAACAACTAAGTCCATTTCATTCATCAGATTTTGCAATGCAGGGAGAGGAAGCCTGTCTAAAAGAATGGATTGAGGCGAGAACTTGGTTTGAAGCTCTTGCGCCAACTGTAACTCTGCTTGAGATCCCCAAACAAAGACAAAACTGCAAGCAAGGTGGTTTTGCAGCCTTATCAGAAAATCCACTAAGGCTTCTTTGGTCAATTGCTTATTAGGCCAAGCTGAACCGGGGCATACCATCACTTTCGGCCCAAGGGCAAGTTCAGGCTTTGATATTATTTGTTCGACTTGCTTTTCCTGGGGCGGAGTTAATCTCAAAAGCACTTGAGGATCGGAAAATGATGCTGCGTCGCCAAAATATCCTTTGACAACACGCAAATAATCTTCGCGAATATTGACTCCTTGTGGAGGATCGTAACGTTTATTAGTAAAAAGTATATTGGGTTTTTCATGCACGGTTTTCCAGCCAAAGCCTACTTTTGATTGAGATCTAGCAAGCGTCGTGATGATGCCGGATTTGACATTGCCTTGTAAATCAAAGACCGCATCATAGGCTGTCCCTTGAAGTTCTTTTCGAAATTGCAGGATTTCTTTCCAATGGTTCATTGAAAAAAAACCTTTACGCCATAACTTAGAATCAAGTGTGTATACTTGATTGACTCCAGGATGCGATAAAACCAACTCTGCAAAGGATTTTTCAGCTACCCAATCGATTTGGGCCTCAGGGAATTTGCTGCGCAGATATCCTAGAGATGGAAAAGTTTGGATGATATCGCCTAACGATGAGGTTTTGACGATAAGAAATTTTTTCATATGCTTCATCCTGGCTGCATAATTTGTTGAATAGTTTTTAGTATATCTTCAGGTATTTCAGCTTCAATATGCAGAGGCTCTTTTGTCATAGGATGAATAAATGACACGGATAAAGCATGCAAAAGACAGCGTGAAGGAACATAAGAGCATCTGCTTTTTTTTCCATATTGGTGGTCCCCTAAGATGGGATGGCCTATTCCGCTAAGATGAACGCGTATCTGATGGGTTCTTCCTGTGATGGGATGACAATATAATATGGCGGCTTCCTTCCCTTTCTTTTTCAACTCCCATTCTGTCCTTGCATGCAATCCCTTTTCATGAATTACACTGCCCCATAAAGATTGCCCTTGATACTCTGCTATTTTACCTAAATAGTTGTCTACAGCGCCTTTGTTTTTCGCAGGAACTCCGTCAACGATGGCAAGGTATGTTTTAATCACTTTTTTACGCCGGAATTCTTCGATCATCGCTTCACGCATCTTTGATGTTTTGGCAAACATCAATATCCCGCTGGTTTCTTTATCGAGGCGATGGATAAGCTCAACATGGGGTGTTAATTCTTTTAAAGCTTTATGAAAAGCTGGGCTATCTGATGATAGTCCCGGAGGTTTATTATAGATGAATAAATCGGTGTCCTCATATAAAATACGCGCCCGCTCTGCCAATGTTAGTTTCGGAGCCGCATCTGGTTCTGCTTCCATCAAAAACCGCACTTCATCGCCCGAGCCTAAAACTGCCGAAGCAAAACGCTCTGTACGGCCGTTGATTTGGCAGCAATTACTTTCAATTAATCGTTTTAGCTTGCGTGTAGAAGATGTAGAAGGTATTTTATTCTTTAAAAAATCGATAAGCTTGACTCCCGATTCGCTCGAAGAGACGATCCAGTGTTTCATACCCCTGAAAATTGCTCGAGAAAACGCATGTCGTTTTCGGTAAATTGCCTTATGTCATTGACCCCGCGTCTCAACAATATCACGCGCTCAACTCCCATCCCCCAGGCAAAACCGGAATAGACTTCGGGATCGATATCTCCATTTTTCAAAACCTCCGGGTGGATCATCCCTGCTCCGGCAATTTCAAGCCATCCTGTATGTTTACATAATTGGCATCCAGAACCCTCGCATGATAAACAGCGCAAGTCCACTTCCATGCCCGGTTCAACAAAAGGAAAATAACTCGGGCGATAACGGGTTTCTACTTCTTTCTTAAACAGTTTTTTCAGAAACTCGTGCATAGTGGCCATTAAATCTGAAAAGGCGACGTCTTTGTCGACATAAAATAATTCAATTTGGTGAAAAAAAACATGAGATCTCGCAGTAATGGTTTCGTTGCGATAGACTTTTCCCGGTGCAATGATTCGAATGGGCGGTTTTTGCGATTCCATCACTCGCGCTTGGATATTGGATGTGTGTGTGCGAAGGAGCATATTCGATGTGATATAAAAGGTATCTTGCATGTCGCGCGCTGGATGGTCGGGAGCAAAATTCAATGCTTCAAAATTATAATAATCCGATTCAATATCGGGGCCATATTGGACTGAAAATCCCATTCCCATTAGAATATCGATCATCTCGTCCATGGTTTGTGTGATAATATGCTTGCGGCCGGAAAAACGGCGGCGTCCTGGCAGGGTAATATCGATCTTTTCATTTTGGAGCTGTAAGGTTTCCTCACTGGCAATCAGCTGCTGCTGACTAGTCTCAATAGAGGCGGAAATTTCTTCCTTTAAGTCATTAATCCATTTGCCGCACTCGGGTCGCTGCTCTTGCGGAACATCCTTAAGGGCTCGCATCAAGTTTTGAATAGGACTTTTTTTGCCGAGGTATTTGACTTTAACAACTTCGAGATTTGCTGTGGATTTGGCAAGTGATAATTCAGTTTTAAACTCTTGGCGAAGGGTCTCAATTGTCGGTTGCATAGCGACCTGCATTTATGAATTAAACTCGATGATAATGTTGCTTGACATTATCATCGAGTTGCATTTTCTTGCCTTTGCGAGTTAAATCGTGAACGAACCCGTGCCCGAGCCCGTGCCCGATTTAATTAGGTCCATGCGCCATTTAAATCGGGCACGTTCACAATTCGGGCACGGGCTCGGGCACGGGCTCGGGCACGGGCTCGGGCACGGGCTCGGGCACGGGCTCGGGCACGGGCTCGGGCACGGGCTCGGGCACGGGCTCGTTCACGATTTAACTCGCAAAGCTACGATTATGCTAAAGCTTGCTTGGCATGGCTCACCACAGCAGCAAAGCTGCCGGGATCGCGTATTGCCATATCGGCTAGCATTTTTCTATCTATTTCACATCGAGCCTGTTTCAAGCCATGAATGAGCTTGCTATAAGATATTCCATTGATCTTAGCAGCAGCTCCAATGCGCACGATCCACAAACTACGAAAATCGCGCTTTTTCAGCTTGCGATGATCATAATTATAAGACAAAGCGCGTACTACGCAATCGCTTGTTAGGCGTAAGTGATTTTTACGGTCGCCTACGAAGCCTTTTGCACGCTTGAATAATCTTTTTTTACGACGATGTGAAGCGACGCTATTGGTTACTCTAACCATTGTTCTTCTCCACTTTAATTTTTACTGTTCCGCTTGTCATGAAACACACATCAAGCGTTTATATGTCTTTGTAAAAGACTCCGACAAAATCGCAGGTCTTGAAAGTTGACGTTTGCGTTTTGGAGTCTTGCTTGTCAAAATGTGCCGTTTGCCCGGATGGCTGTGTTTAAGCTTCCCGGTGGCTGTCACTCTGAATCTGGCCGCAACGGCCTTTTTAGTTTTCATTTTAGGCACTGAATTTCTCCCTTAATATTGCAACTTATTCGTTGCCTTCACCTTCTGTCGAATCGGACTTCATCACATGTTTTGACACTTCTTTCTTTTTCTTGGCTCCTGGAGCCAATATAACTGTCAGCGTCCTGCCAAGCATCTTTGGCGTCGATTCAGGTGTTGCTATATCTTCTATCTCTTCGCAGAGCTTCAACACAATTTTTTCACCGATTTCGGTATGTGCTAGCTCTCGTCCACGGAAAGTGCATGTCACTTTGACTTTGTTTCCTTGCGCGATAAAGTCTCTGGCATGTCTTTTTTTCGTTTCCAAATCATGAGTATCAATGTTAGGTTTTAGTTTTATTTCCTTAACTTTGACCTGATGCTGCGATTTTTTGCTTTCTTTTTCCCGTTTAGTTTGATCATAACGGAATTTGCCGTAATTAATGATCTTACAAACAGGTGGATTCGACCCTGGTACTATTTCTACCAAGTCGAGGCCCGCATCTTCAGCCTTGGCTAGCGCTTCATGCAATGACAAAATGCCGATTTGCTCGCCAGTGTGGCTGATGACTCGTACTTTTGGAGCTCGTATTTCTCTATTGACTTTCAACCGAAAATTCATCTCCTACTTTGTATAAATTTTCCCTTGGCAGACTTGACGCATCCGGTTTGATATTTCAAGCGGATGAATGTGCGAGTGGAAAATTTATATCTTTGGGCGTCCTGCTAATTCTGTTTCCAGTTGTTCCAGCAAATGTTCCAGTTGCATACTACTATTCACTGTTTTATTCTGTCTGCAGGATCGCACCGTTAATTTCTTTTCTTTTTTTTCTTTATCCCCTAAAATGACAATATAGGGAATCCTAGCTTTTTCAGCTGCATGGACTTTGCAGCCTAACGTTTCTTCTTTCAGATCAATCCCGGCCCTAAACCCGGCATTTTTCAACCTTGTGGAGATTGCCTGAGCATGTTCCACATGGCGCTGTCCCATAGGCAGCAGCCGAATCTGTTCCGGGGCAAGCCATAAAGGCAACTGACCGCGATGATGTTCAATCAACAAGGCGATAAGCCGTTCAACTGAACCATACAAGGACCCATTGATCATGACTAGGGGCTGTATTTTATTGTTTACATCCCGGTATCGCAAGTCAAATTGCTTTGGATAAAGCCAGTTGATTTCCAGCCAGGATGCAACCCATTGTCTATCAAGCGGATCGCGCAGTCGCAATTCAATGCGGGGGCCAGCATTTGCCGACTGTCGACTTTCATGATGGCAACTAAAGCCGCATAACGAAAGGGCTTCAGCTAACCATGCGGCGCCTTGTTTCCATTCTGCCGCAGTACCTATTGATGCTTTACCCCGCGAAGCAACCAAATACCACTGGTACTCAAAATCCAATATTCTAAAGGTTTTATCAAAGAAATGCAAGGAAGAAATGAGTTCTCTCTGTATCTGATCTTCGGCGCAAAAAACAGTAAGATAATCCGCGGTGTAAAGACGCGTGTGATACAATCCCTCGATTTGAATATCTTTAAAGGCTTCGAATCTTTCCGAACTTTCGGCAAGCCTCACTGGAAGTTCTTGATAGTAAGGGACTTGCGATGCAATGTATTGGGCATGAAGAAGGGTTTTATTTGGAGCCGGGATATGCTCTGTTTCTTCCATTTCGAAAGTGGGAGATGGCGTGTTGAAGTCAGTCTTTTGTTTTTTATTGAGATGATGTTCTTGCAACGAGTGTTTCATGATGCCGGGAGTCGAGATGCGTTGAAATCCCCTCTCTTGGGCAGCATCTTGCCAAAATTGCATGAGAAGGTCTCGAAGGATTACGCCTTTCGGATGCCAAAAAACCCCGCTGTTAAGGGCCTCTGGGCAAGGAGTAAAAAGCTTCATTTCCTGGCCGGTCAGCATGTGATGATGCTGTTTTGCAGCTTCATGTCTCTTGAAGGCTTTTTTTAGCACTTGGCGATCGTGTGCTGCGATCCCTTCAATTCGGATCAGGGAAAGTTCGCCCAAATGTTCAATAAAGCGGGTCACAGGTTTAATTGATAGGATTTTTATTGCTGCGGCGAGGGATGTACTATTGCCGATGGCGAGTTCATCTTCATTCGTTGGTATGTGATCATGGAAATTATTGATTTTTACGATTTGGACGATGTTGTTCTGATCTTGAACGACCAATTCTGCTTTGATGGATTGATGGTGATGAAGCAAAAGCTGGGCGGCATTTTCCCGCATCATATCTAGGATCTGCACAGGGAGATCTGCCTTGATTACTCCGCGCATTTTTTCTTCTAGCAAAGGGATGGCTTTTTCATCGATCGGTTGATCGATGGCAAAATCATAAAAGAACCCAATTTGGGTTCCATTGCCTTCGACGAGCTGAGCTCCCGGAAACAAGTCGCAGACTGAAATTGCTAAAACTTCTGCTGCTATAATTTGATCGACTGCTTGCATGATATATACGGTTGATGGGATATAGCTGACTCGAACAGCTGACCTCCACGATGTCAACGTGGCGCTCTAACCAACTGAGCTAATACCCCGTAAAACACAAGGGCTGATATTAGCGCAATACTGTATTTTGCACAACCACAAAATCATCAAAAAATCATTAAAAACATCCATTCAATATACTTTAAAAAAAAATTAGGTTATTTATATTTTTATTTTTATTTAAAAAATTAGTTTAATTAATTTATAATATAAATAATAATATTATACTTTTGTTGTAATGTTAATTAATAAAATTAAGTTTTTAATCTAAATGATTAATGTGAGGCAATTATGATTGATGATACAAAAAATCTACCCCTTCGTCCAATGAGTGATAATATAAAAAAGGATAGTCCCAGTGTAGAAAAAGAAACGGTCTCCAAAACTAACAAAAAGACCCAACAAGTCGCAGCCAGATTCGCAAAAGACATGGATGCTTTTTTAAAATCCGAGCCAAAAACCCTCTCTAGAAACATTGACACCTATCCTCTTTCGCATGAGATACAAGAAATAATAAACAATTATCCTGGAATATCTGAAAGTGAGAAGAAAACAGTCGAGGAAAAACTTTCAAAAACGTATTACGCTGGAATACATACTCCTTATATGGGTGGAAGGAGAGAAATGCTATTGCAAAAACTTTTGGGAACTCAAGTGATTCCTGCTGATGCAGCTGAAAGAAGCAAGGGCACCTACCTGCTTTGGCGGGGATTAAGAGATGATCAGCTCGTGATGATGGTAATCAATGGATCTGCCGGAAATCAAAAAGCTGATCCTAATGCTTCTGCTCCTTCTGAAGCATCTTCTATTCTTCAAGTGGGTGAGAAGGAAAGCCTTCCTGAATTTACAACTAATCCGGCCATTGCAGAGCAATTTGGAACAAATCATAATGTGTGTGTTTTTCGGCTGCGTGGACGTGATTTAACGCCCGGCAGTGGAACCGAAGCTGGGTATATTGTTAATCAAAATGCTCCTGCAGAATTGATTCTTTATAAAAAGGGCCGAGGGCTCACAATATAGACTTATTGTTAAAATATTGTTGAATGGCTTGTATGTTGCTTTCAGAAAGTCCTTTTACCTGGCGTAAATCCTCGATGGATGCTTCTTTCAATTTTTTAACACTGCCAAAAAAAGTCAAAAGGATTTTACATTTGGCAGGTCCAATTCCGGGGATGTCTGAGAGTGCAGTCCTTATTGTCTTTTTGCTGCGGCGTTTGCGATGAAATGTGATTGCAAAACGGTGCGCTTCATCTCTAATCCTTTGTAAAAGAAATAAGACTGGGGATGTATGGCGCAAAAGAATTGGATCTTTAACATTCGGCAAAAAGATTTGTTCCGACGTCATTCCTTTGTCATGACGGCTCTCCTGTTTGGCAATGCCAATGACATCCACGCTAACGATATTCAATTCGGTGAAAGCTTTTAACGCGACATTGAGGTGGCCCTTACCGCCATCTACGATCAATAGGTCGGGCAGATCATTTTCCTCTTGCGCTCGTCTATAACGCCGCAACAATACCTCCAACATTGTGGCATAATCATCGGGCCCTGTGACAGTCTTCACTTTGTATTTACGATACCGGCTGCGATCCTTCACCCCTTCAGTGAAAACCACCATGCAGGAGACTGGCTCATCTCCAAAAATGTTTGAATTATCAAAGCATTCTATGCGCTTAGGATAATGATTGAGGCGAAAACGCTCCTGCATTTCAAGCAGTGTTTTCTCTGTAATGGCAGCCTGGTCTTTTTCTTTTTGGAAGGCGGCTTGGGCATTGGATAGGGCCATGGTTACAAGAGATTTTTTATCGCCTCTTTGAGGAGTATGCAAAGAGGTTTTTCGCGGCTTATTGGCCGCAATGATTTCCGCGAGTTCTTCCGTATTTTCCAATTCAATAGGCAGGAGAATCTCCTGAGGCAGCTGCTCTAATTTTTCATAATGCTGAATTAAAAACGATTCCAATAGTTCTGCATCATCCTGAGCAATGTGGGAAAAATTAAAATGATAGGAACCCATTAACTTGCCGGAACGGATTTGAAGCTGGCTAATAATGACATCTTCCCCTTGTCGATAGATGCCAAGAGCATCGGCATCGGTTCCAAGAAGCTTGTCCACGTTTTGAACTTCGATTGTCTTTTCAATCTGTTGAATTGTCTTTAGGATCATTCCCGCTTTTTCAAATTCAAGAGCTTCAGAAGCAGCGTCCATTTCCACATAAAGCTCTTTAATCACATCTTTGTCCTGTCCTTTTAAAAATTTGACCGTGCGATCAACAAGCAGGTCGTATTCCTCTTTAGTGCATTTATTTACACAAGGGGCGATGCAGCGTTTCATATCGTAAAGAATACAGGGCCGGGTGCGCCTGATTAATTCTTGGTCAGAGCACTGCCTTAAAGGGAAAATGCGGTTAAGCAAGTCTAAAGTTCCACGCGCGGCCTGAGCGCTAGTATAGGGTCCAAAATAAAGCCCATCCGGCTCCGGTTTACCTCTATAGCGAACCAGGTTTACCATCGGCCACTTATTTTTATGATTGATTTTAAGCGCAATGTAGCTTTTGTCATCTTTCAACAAAGCGTTGTATTTGGGCTGATATTGCTTGATGAGATTATTTTCTAATAGGAGCGCTTCCTTTTCAGAGAGAACAAGGATGGTATCGATATCGGCGACTTGAGGGATTAAAAAAGGGACCATCAACCGCCCATCGCCGGAGGGTAGGAAATATTGCTTGATGCGAGAGCGCAAATTTTTCGCTTTACCGACATAGAGCACATGGCCGCCCTTATTTTTCATAAGGTAAACGCCAGGCTGTGTGGAAAAAGCGTCTAAACGACTCATGTCAAATGACATATAACCACTTAAATATACAAAATTACTGATTTACCGCGATAGTTTCCACGTTTTTTTGCTGCATGGCTAACTGGCCACAGGCAGCTGCGATATCATCTCCCTTAGTATAACGGCAAGTATTGACGATCTTACTTCCAAAAAGAACGCTCCGGAATTGCTTAATAGATTTCTTTTCCGGACGGCATAGTTTCAACCCTGCCACTGGATTATAGGGGATTAAATTCACCGTACATTGGCGTCCTTTCAACAAATGCGACAACTCGAAAGCATGATCGGGATGATCGTTGATTCCCGCTATAAGGGTGTATTCATAGGTAATATCTCTTTTAGTTTTCGCAGAGTATTCATCCATAGCTTCCATCAAAGAATCCAATGGATACTTGCGTGCATAAGGAATAATTTTTTGCCGGATGTGCTGGTTAGGGGCATGGAGAGATAAAACAAGATTAATGCTAAGGTCTTCGACGGTTAATCGTTTGATGCCTTCAATGATCCCGACGGTTGATACTGTCACACGCCTTTGAGAGATATTTAAAGTGGCCGGATCACAGAGCATGCGTATCGATCTGATCACGGAATCGTAATTTTTAAAAGGTTCGCCCATTCCCATATAAACAATATGAGAGACACGTTCCCCTTTTGCAATCAGCCATTGGTTGATAAGCAAAACTTGTTCGATAATTTCGTGAGGACGGAGATTGCGTAAAAAGCCCATTTTTCCCGAAGCGCAAAAGGCGCATTTGGCGGGGCAGCCAACTTGAGAGGAAACACAAACCGTGCGGCGGGCGCTTGAATAAATCAACACTGATTCAACCAAACTACCGTCTATTAACTTCCATAAAAATTTAAAGGTTTCACGATCATTAGATTCTTTGACATCGACAAGTTCAATAGATGGGAAGCGAAAAGTAGCAGCAAGTTTTACCCGCAAATCTTTGGCCAAATTGGACATTTGATCCCAAGCGGTCACTCCCTTTTGATATACCCATTCAAAAATTTGCCGGCCATGGTATTCTTTTTCCCCATTGTCTTTAAGCCATGCGCCAAGTTGTTCAAGGTCCAATTCACAAAAGTTAATCATAATTTCTCATTTATAGAATTTTAACTAAAGTATAGCAGTATTCAACATAATTTTCTAGAATAAAGAAACTAATTAAGTTTTTTAAAAATTCAAGGCCATTTTTTGAGTTCCTTTGGGTATACATAAATGATTGAACGTATTATCATGGGTTATAATTCGATTTAACTGATAGACAAGGAGTTAGAGATGGCGATATACAAGCATAAGGGAAAAATGATGGGGGGAATATTACTGCTTCTTGCTATTCTATTCCTTTTGATCCTTAGCCTTCCCACTATATTAACCACTTCGTGGGGACAATCTCAAATTATACGCTTTGTTAATCATCAAATTCCAGGTAAAATTGAAGTGCAAACCATTCATTTGAGCTGGTTCGGCAGTCAAAAGATTGAAGGCTTTAAGCTATACGACCCAAGAGAAAATCTTGTCCTTGCCATAGATCACACAACCCTTAATGCTCCATTGACGAATCTAATTACTCAGGGGTTAAGTTCAGCCTTAAAAGCAGAGATCAAAGGATTAGAAGGCAAGATTGTCCGCGATCAAACGGGAATTTCCAATCTTCATCAGAGCTTGGGTATAGAGAGTGCATTTTTGAATGAAAAGGTCGCTGCTCCGTTTGAAATCAATTTATATAATGTTAATGCCAATCTAAACATAACCTCAGCCAATCAGCCTCTTCATATTCAATTTTCCGGCCAGCTTGAATCAAAGGGAATAATCAGCCAAATTGAAATGGGAGCAGAAGTAGAACAAGGTGGCCTTCCTGAAAATATCAAAGTATTACAAGCAAAAATTAAAGGATTTCCTGTCGACCTGCTCGAACAATTGATCTCTCTCAAAGATCCTCGCCTCGGCAGCGTGCTGCTTGCTGCGCTCGGCAATACCCTCGATTTGACACTTGACCACCACAAAAATGAAAAAAGCATTCATTTAGAGCTGCATGCACAAAGCCCTAATTTAAAGGCTGATTTTAATGGAGCCCTTTCTTCGGATGGTTTCGATTTGCAAGTGCCGGGAAAAATAGCTTTTACTATCACTCCTGAACTGATTAATAGACTTGCAACAAGCATAAATACAGAAATTGCCCTGACTCAACCAACATCCCTTGAATTGATCATCGACCGTTTGAAAATCCCCTCCCCTCTCGACTCCTCCGATTTCAACTTATCAAAAGCCGAAGTGCAGGCTCACGTAAATTTAGAGAATGCATTCTTGGCAAAACTCCCCATCGCAGAATCCATGACAATGCACGACTTTCGTATCAATGTTGAAAAGTTAACGGGCGGCAAGCAATTTAATATAGCCCTCAGTGGTTATGCAGATTATAACAGCCTGACGTCAAAAATAGACCTCCATTTAACATCTGACCTTGCACTGCAAAATATCAATGTACAAGGAATCCTCGATCCATTTGCCCTAAAAGGCATGCCCTCAGGAAATGAGGTGCGATTGGAAAATGTTAGATTTAATCTCGAAAGCCATCCTTTCCAGGAAAGTCAATTTCACCTGACGACAAATCTTGTTGCTCTTGGCTCTATAGCAGAATTGCAAATTGGAGGGTCTATTAATTTAGAAGACAAAGGGTTTATCGACCTTGAAAAACTCCATGCAAGCCTAACAAACAAATACGCCCATATCGATTTAAAGGGAAAAATTGACTCAGAAAACCGTATAATATTATCTTTCCGTGGCAATACTGCCCTTGCAAAATATCCAAAGCAAGGAAACCTGGACGGTCAAATCGAGATCAGAGATTGGACTAAAGGTATTGAGATTGATTTTACTAATGCCGCTGTTAATGCGCAGCTTCATGCCATAAACCTACCCGCCGCCATCGTCGAATCTTTTACAAATCAAACTCAGCTTGCCTCTCTGATAGGCCCCTCGTTCGATGTAAATCTCAATGCCTTCTTTAGCGGAAATGATCCATCAAATGGTTTTCTAAGCGTTGCCATCGATGGCGAGCAATTTAAAGGCAATGCAAATTTAAAGATTGGTGAATATATCACCTTGCAAGATCCTGGCAAGCCTGCTCATTTACATTATATGTTGACTCCTGCTCGTTTCGAAGCTTTAAGAAATAATTTTAAGAAAGATAATCACAATCCAGATCATATTGTCTTGTTGGAAAACACTGAACTGAAAGCAAATGTCTCCGATTTAAAACTCCCCTTATCAGCCTTTAAATCCAATCAAAACCCCTCTTTAAAAAGCGATGTGGAATTCCAAGCGAATGTAAGAATAAACCAATTTAAAGCAAAAGATAAGGCGACTGATCAGTTCTTAGGTTTTGAAAATATCACTGCAAATTTACATAGTCGTCATCCTTCCCGCGAACTGAGTTTTTCCTTGCATGCACAGCAAACAGACAGACGCGGCAACAAAAGCGATCTGGTCGTCAATGGGGAATTGGAAAATCTCATGACATCGGATCATCGCATCAACACCGCCGATATGTCTATAAAGCTGCAAGCTCATGCAAAAAAATTGCCGGCAAATTTATTCTGTGAGATTGTTTGTGTAGAAAAAGCCACGCGTATCAAGCTGGAAGCTTTACTTGGGCCGGTCCTTGATGCCGAAATTGCTGTTCAATTAAAACAAATGAATGGTCATGTGCAAGGGCAACTGGAAGGGTCCAATGGGCGTATTCAAATGGATGCTATGATAAACAACGGCTGGTTGACTCTTAACAAACCTTTTGTTGCGGAAGTGGCAGCCACTCCTGAACTTGGAAAAAGCGTGCTTCAAGATATGCTACCTATTCTGAGTGGTATGATAGGCGCTGAAAATCGTTTACAGATTATCATTGACCCTTCAGGCTTTGCTTTTCCGATAGGCGCCGAGAGCCTCGAGCAAGTTCAAATAGGATGGATGACAATCGACCTCGGAAAAGTGCATTTTAGCAATCAAGGTCAGCTTGGAAAAATTATGTCTGTCCTCAAAGCAAAACCGCAAGATGTCATTTCAGTTTGGTTCACGCCCATTTATCTCACTATGCAGTCGGGGAACATTACCATCCAACGGTTTGACATGCTAGCCATGGACGTTTTCCCTCTGGCTGCTTGGGGAACAATCGATTTGCCGGGGGATTATATCAATATGATGATTGGACTTAGCGGACAATCCCTCAAAAACACTATCGGCCTTCCTTCCATAGATAAAAATTATATGATGCAATTTCCATTCCGCGGCCGTATAGGCAAGGCGAGTATCGACAAGTCAAAAGCCGCTTCGCGTATTGCAGCCCTGGCAGCTTCTCTGACAGGAACTCCGCAAGGATTAGCCATTGGAGCTGTCATCGGCCTTGCGTCGGGTTCATTAACAGAAGAAAAAGCGCCTTCTCCTACAACCAATCCCTTTCCTTGGGAATCAAACGGGGAATCACAAAATGATCCAGATTCGTCAGATACCTCATCTAATGAACAAAACAACCATTCGAAAAATCCATTAAAATCGATTAAAAAAGGCGCAGAGAATTTACTTCACAATCTTTTCAGGTGATTGTACTGCGGACGGTAGGGACGATAGGGACTTAAGCGACCTTAGGGACATTGGAGACAGGGACAAATAACCTCAGTTGTCCCTGTCTCCAATGTCCCTAAGGTCGCTTAAGTCCCTATCGTCCCTACCGTCCGCGCAAAGGTAAGACGTGATTTTATTTTGGATTTCTTCGTAGAGGGAAATTTAACATTAACCCTCTACGATAAAAATTTTAGTAAGTTCTTTCCGCTTGACGTGAACGATCTGGTCTGTAGCCGCCGCGAGATTCACGACCTCCGCCGCCACCGCCGCCGCCGCCGCGATCACTACGTTCGCTTCTTCCGCCGCCTTCGTTACCACCTCTTTCTGCACGTTCGAGAGCTAGGCTTACACGCAAGTTCCTGTCCATGAAAGGTTGGTCATTTAATTCTTTGATAGCGAGCTGAGCTAAGTCGGCGCTATCCATTTCGACAAAGCCAAACCCTTTGGATTTACCAGTGTACTGGTCGGCTATGATTCTTACGGAAACGACATTTCCGATTTTCGCAAAGTGGGCTTTTAGGCTTTCTTCGTCGGTGCTCCATGACAAATTACCTACGAATAATTTTTTCCTACTCATATATTCTCCATGTTGGATATGTTATCAATTGTGCATTTAATTTTTGGTGGGTAGACGATAGGTAACAGTGGTTCAAAGAAAACCCATCTTTGAGATGAAAAGCAGCATGCCTAATTATGTTCGCTAAAAATCTAAAGAGCACTGTCTTAGAATGGAGGGCAAAACCTGAAATAAAGAATGCGGACATCGTCTCAAAACCGGAGTTATACAACTCCCCTATAATACTAATCTTAACAACTACAACCTTAAGAGCAGTTTGCTTCAGAAAAATCACCAAAGCGCTGTACTCTCTAAAATGCACAACCTCATAATACCCTTTTCAAGGATTTTTCGTCTACCTAAATGTATAAAATTTTAATAGACTTGTCGGATTTCACTAAGACAGAGGACTTAAACTCCGCTCTTTATTCTCAATAATTGCCGCACCCTTGACTTGGATTGTAGTATCTGTTGTACAATTCTTCATTTCTTGAATGGGGAGGAGCAGGATAGCAAGGTCTTTCTAACACTGGATGATAATAGTTGTATCTGTTTGTAAAGGCATAGGCTATGTCGTCCAAAGTGTTGCCTACCTCTTGAGCAAAATCTTCACAAGTGCTAGCAACTAATGCTTGCCTTTCCCATGTAATCGTTTGCCATACCCCATTGAGATCGATATCAATGCGTTCCGGTTTTGCGATCTCATAAAGTTGAGCTGTCACAAACCCTATGCACCTTTGTTCGCATGGGTAGACCATCACAAGGACATAAAACATGGGGAGGGGTGGTTGACAATTAATTAATAGTGGATAAGGGTTGATTTGAGACTCTTCGAAAATGCCAACAACGCGCTTTTCCAACATATCCGCACTCAGGGGGATGTATTTTTTTTCAGGTTTGATGATTTCGACCTTAATCCCAATATTGGGGCTTAAGTTATATAGATAATCGCTTACCATCCATTTTTTATCTTTTATCGTTGCTATCCCCGGTAAATAGGATTCGGGAGGTGCAATTGTTTCATAGGGTATAGGCTGAAACTGCAAGCTTGAAGTCTGCTGAGGCGGCTGGAATTGTGCGTTCGGCATCGCCGGTTGTTGGTATAGTTGTTGTAAAAGCGAAGGCCCGGTGGGCGTTGTTGAATTTCCAGGCAAAACGGCTTGAGCATTTGAAGGCAGTCCAGGCAAGCCAAAGGTAGTTGAAGTTGGGGCTCCCGGCAAAGTTGAAGATGGATTATTTATCTGCGGTGTGGTCAGGGAATTCTGATAAATAATGGGGGCTGGTGTGTTATAAGCGTTATTTATAGAAGGAACGTTTGTCTGAGCATAGTTGTTAGAATGAACCAACAGGATAGACAAAAAAAAGGATAAAAACGCGATACGTTTCATTTTTGGATTCCCGTCATATTTCAATTTTAGTTCTATTTAGATAATTTAACCGGTTGCTGCCCATTTGATTTTGTAGCGGATCCTAATTCAAAGGAATTAATAAAAAATTCAAATTCCTTTTTATTGCGATTGTCGATTTTAGCTGTCGTACTCAACACGTACACAGTATTATCCTTAATGAAGGCTTTGCCGTCAACCATTGCTTGATTATTTTCTACAGAAAAGTCAACAGCATTTGATTTATTGAATGTGACGGGTTCGATATTTTGAATTTTATTATCTTGATTGCTGCTCAACATTTCCTTGATAAATTTCAAAAGAAATCCGGAATTTAATTCAGCTTTTTTTCTTTCGGGAAAGGTAATGAGATAAACAGTAAATAATGTGCCGTCATCTTTATTAGCAACATAGAGTTCATGCAGTCTCATTTCATTGCTTTTAAATTCTTGATTCGATTCTTTGGCATGATGAGGAAGGCTAGGCATCAAAACTTTGAATTGACCTTCAGGAGCGGTAAACTCATGCCATTTTTCTATCGTTGCAGGAAGAATTGGCTCTACATTTGAAGTACTATTTAGACTAGGTTCTTGATGTGATTTAAAAACATACATTAAAATAGTTCCCAATATCACAGCAATTATCAAAATGGCTAGACTAATCCACCTGGTCATTATTTCTCCTTCCCATTGAATATGTCGCAAGTCACATATAAAAGATTGCATTAAATGTAGCAAGCTAAATTCTATCTTCGTTATATTACATCCATGATGCATATCAAAAAAAAAATTCTCTTATTCGCTGTGTTCAGTTCGCTATTCTTTCTCGAGGGATGCAAGCAAAACAACCACTCAAAAGACACTTCTGAAGAAACCGTAAAGATCAGCATCAACGGAGACCCTCAAACTTTGGATCCCCGCTACGCACGCACTCTCGATACTGTCACCATCCTTCATATGCTTTATGAGGGCCTGATGCGATCAGATATGCATGGAAGGCCAATACCCGGCATTGCTCAAAGTGTTGAAGTTTCCGAGGACTTTAAAACCTATACCTTTCATCTGCGCAACAGCCTTTGGTCAAACGGCGATCCACTGACTTCCCAAGACTTTGTCGAGACATGGAAAGACACTTTAAACCCCGAGATTTTAGCTCCAAATGCTTATCAATTTTATCTAATCAAAGGGGCTAAAGCAGCCAAAGAGGGAAAAATTCCGTTTGATAAAACTGGAATCAAAGCCATTGACCCCAATACACTTGTGATAGAATTGGAGACCCCTGCGCCTTATTTTTTAGAATTAATGACAGTCCATTACTTTTACCCGATGCATAAAAAATTCTCAGCCTCAAATGCCATCTCGAATGGACCCTTCATTTTAGATAAATGGCAGAAGCACCATGAATTAAGCGTTGTAAAAAACCCAAAATATTGGGATGCCCCTGAGGTCCGACTTAATAAAATCAGCATGCTGCCCTTGGATGAACATACGGCTTTGCGCATGTTTGATAACGGAGAATTGGAATGGGCTGGATCTCCCATGGGCACCATCCCTCAAGACGCCATTCAAACGCTTAAGCATAGACATCAACTTCATATATTGCCTGCAGCAGGAACCCATTGGTTTCGCGTCAACACGGCCCAAGCTCCTTTTCATTCAGTTAAAATGCGACAGGCCTTTGCTTACGCATTAGATCGCAAAGCCATCGTGGAGCATGTGACGCAAGGGAATCAAAAACTGGCGACAGCTGTGGTCCCCCCTTTGCTTGGACTGTCGACCACTTCTTTTTTTGAAGACCATGATATTCCGAAAGCTTGGTACTCCTTTCAAGAAGCCCTTGAAGAAATGAAAATCTCTAAAGATGAGCTTCCAGGCATCAGCCTTTGTTATGCAAACAATGACCGCAACCACAAAATCGCTCAAGCAGTCCAACAGCAATGGAAGAAAGCTTTAAGCATCGATGTCAAATTGGAAAGCTGCGAGCCCCAAATATTTTTTGATCGATTATCCCGCCATCATTACCAAATAGCAATTGGCGGCTGGTTTGCAGACTTTAGAGACCCCATCAATTTTCTAGAAGTCTTCAAATATAAGAACAACTCAACCAATAACACCCAATGGGAAAACAAAGAATACATCGACCTTTTGAACCGTTCTGCGAACGAAACAGACCATGCCAAAAGATTTGAAATTTTGAAACAAGCTGAAACGGTCTTAATGAACGACATGCCAGTCATTCCCATGTTCTTCGGAGCATTCAATTATGTCAAATATGACAATTTATATGGGGTATACTTTTCAGATTTGGGATATCTCGATTTCAAATATGCCTTTTATGGTAAGTGATGAATATCCTCCTGTCCAGAATCCTGGCTTTATGGGTGATTGTTTCATTAACGTTTTTATTAATGCAGGCTTTGCCCGGAGATCCTTTCCATACTGAGCTGGCCTTTCCAAAAGAGGTCCATGAAGCCTTACGCAAGCATTACGGATTAGATGACCCTTTGTATCAACAATATTGGCGTTATATAAAGGCTATCTTAAACTGGAACTTAGGCCCTTCCCTTTATTACAAAGATCGCACAGTCAATGAGATCATTAAAGAAGGGTTTCCTATTTCTGCAAAGCTTGGGCTCGAAGCGCTTTTTTTGGCATTTACAGCTGGCGTTGCAATCGGAACTTTTGGGGCATTGCACAAACATAAATGGCAGGATGGTTTAATCTTGCTGATAGGAGCTTTCGGAATATCGATGCCAAGTTTTATCCTGGCTTCCCTCTTGCAATATAGCATGGGCTTCCAATTGGAACTTTTTCCTATTGCCCGCTGGGGAACTTTTGCCCATACGGTTTTACCTGCCATCTCCCTTGCTGCCCTTCCTACAGCATTCATCGCAAGGATGGTCCGGTCCAACCTCATT